>ENA-UOJC01000511-UOJC01000511.1-human-gut-metagenome-genome-assembly--contig:-C104-NODE-511-length-67809-cov-25.815302_pt1 | contig 67809 bp, 64 predicted proteins | sample MGYA00242339_ERZ723886 | MGnify/ENA metagenome assembly ERZ723886 | reverse complement strand
GGCCGCGATTCCTCCCGCGTCTGAAGACGCGGGTTTCCTCGCGGAATTTCTATGACAAGCATTGCCTTTCGGCGCTCTCTGAAGCTCACGGCCGATGCACTGCAGCTGATGCGCACCGGCTCAACACTTGAAAAAGCCCTGTCAGCTGCGTGCGCTCAGGCCAGGCCTGAAGAAAAAGCAGCCGTTCAGTCCATGCTTTACTCCTGTGCCCGCCGCGCCTACCTGTGTGAAGCCCTGATTGATCAGCTCGCGCAGAGACCTCCGCTTCCCGCGGTGCGTAATCTCCTTTCTGCGGGCTTATGCGCGCTCTGCGATTTTCCGCAGAAAAGTTATGCCATTCTCAACGAGGCTGTGACGGCAGCCAAAGCCGATCCGGAAACGGCGCCTGCCGCGGGCTTCATCAATGCCTGTCTGCGGCGCTTTATCCGCGAGGCCGAAAAACTCACGGACTTTGTAAACCGCGATCCCTGCGTGCGTTTTAATGCGCCGCGCTGGTGGATTGAGCGTCTTGACCGGGAATTCGGCCGTGCGGCTGCCGATGAAATTTTGGCCGTACAGAAGAAAAAACCGCCGCTCACGGTCCGGGTGAACCGCCGCAGAACGACCGTTTCCGGCTGGTGTGAAACAGCCCGCAGTCAGGGGCTTACGGTCACTGCCGTGGAAAATGAAGCCGTGGTCATTAATGAGGCCGTGCCTGTCGGAAAAATTCCGGGCTTTAACGAGGGGCTCGTCAGCATTCAGGATGCCGGCGCACAGCTTGCCGCGCATCTTCTGGCGCCTGAAAACGGAGACCGGATACTGGACGCGTGCGCTGCACCCGGCGGCAAAACAGCACATCTTCTGGAACTGGCTGATTGCTCAGTAACGGCGCTTGAAGTCGATCCCCTGCGCGCCGGCAGAATCACGGAAAATCTGGACAGACTCGGTCTTACGGCCGAAGTCCGCACCGCTGACGCCGCTGACACCGCCTCCTGGTGGGATAAGCGCCCCTTTGACCGCATATTGCTTGATGCCCCGTGCACCGCAAGCGGCATCGTCCGGCGTCACCCCGACATTGTGCTTTCAAGAACCCCGAAAGACATCGCTTCGTTGGCAAAGCAACAGTATCGGCTTCTTGAAGCACTGTGGCCGTGCCTAAAGGTTGGCGGAAAGCTGCTCTATGCCGTATGCTCAGTATTTGAGGAAGAAGGCCGCGGCCAGGTCAGATCCTTTCTTTCCCGGCACGCTGATGCAGACATCGTCAAAACGGCCTGCGGGGCTGAACTGCTGACGCTCATGCCGCACGAATCCGGAAAGGATTCCTACGGCTTTGCCGGTCCGCATGACGGCTTCTTCTATGCCCTCTTAACAAAGCTTGACTGACTGCCGCCATGATTTCGCGCCGTGCGCTCTGTACCGGTATTGCCCTGTCGCCGATTCTGTTGTCGGCAGGCACGTCCGTGCGCGCAGCAACGGCAGAAGTACAGCTGATGCAGGCAGGGCTTGAGCGCATCGTGCGGGATACAACGCCTGGACTTTACCTGACGGCCGACTGGGAGTTTGATCTTCCTGACGGTCTTGTCGACAGTCTTCGACGCGGCATCGCCCTTTATTTTCTCTACGAATTCAGACTGGAGAAGCCCCGCTGGTACTGGATGGACAAAACGGTTACGTCCTCCCAGCTCGTGCAGCGTATCGGCTACAGTCCGCTCTCACGTCAGTACCGCTTCTCCCGGGGTGGTCTCACGCAGTCGTTCGGGACGCTTGAAGAAGTCCTTCCGCTCTTAAAACACATCGGCGACTGGCGGGTGGCTGATGCCAATGCCGTTGACGACACAGACAAATTCATTGCCGAAACGAAAATGAGCCTTGATGTCTCCCGTCTGCCAAAGCCGCTTCAGGTCAGTATCGGCGGCAATTCCGACTGGGCTGTTGAAAGCAGCTGGGAAGAAATCCCTCTTACGGCTGCGCTTACGAGACGCTAGGAGTCTTTTATGCCGCGCTGGTTTCGCTACTGTGTCGGCTCACTGATCTGCATAGCCGCGGTTCTGCTCTTTCTGGTTGCTGCGGGCGGCGCCAATTCCGTTCTCTTTGACCAGTGGTTTCCCATCCTTCTGGTCTGCAACATTTTTGCCGCGGTAACGCTTTTTATTTTCGTTTCCGCCGTGATCTGGCGTCTGGTCAAACGCTACCGGGAAAAGCTCTTCGGCTCACGCATGACCGGGAAACTCGCCCTGGTGATTTCGCTCATCACGGTTTTTCCCTGTCTTCTTATTTACCTCGTCTCAAGCCAGTTTATCGGCCGCTCGATTGACTCCTGGTTTGATGTCCGTGTCGAACACGCTCTGGATTCCGGCGTAGCACTTTCCGGCGAAATCATCGAGCGCGAGCAGCAGCTCGTGAAACTGACGGCGCTGCGGATGGCAAAAAGTCTTTCCTCTGTTCCCTATGCGGACCTCACGTCTGAGCTCACACGGCTTAAAGAAACCTCTGACATTACGACGGCCGAACTCTTTGACGGCAATGCCAAACGGCTTTTCACCGCGGCCGATGATGCCCCGCAAAGCGGCCTGGTTCCGTCAAAAGATGAACTCGCCAAAGCCCGGGAGCAAAGAGGCATCACCTCGCTTGAGGGCGACTCCGCCGAAGGGGATGAACCTCTGAGAATCCGGGCCCTGGTTCCGGCAGGCACTGTCCGTACGCCGCAGGGAACGACCCGGCTATACCTGCAGCTCACTCAACAGGTGCCCTCAGGCCTTGCCTCCAACGTCTCCGATCTCGTCAACGGTTTTCGAGACTACCAGGAGCTTGTGCTCACCCGCGGCGCACTCAGAGACATTTACGGCGTAACGCTTACACTGGCCATGCTCATGGCAATTCTCGGCGCCGTCACCGCGGCACTGCGCTTTGCCGGCAATATGGCCACTCCCGTTTTACAGCTTGCCAAAGGCACACGAAAAGTCGCTGAAGGCGACTTGCGGCCGATCCGCGAGTACCCGGGCAACGATGAAATCAATGAGCTCACGCAGTCCTTTAACTCCATGATTTTCCAAATTGCCGAGGCAAGAACCCTCGTGGAAAATCAGAGACTGCAGGCAGAGCAGGCCCGTGCTTCGCTTGAACGGATTCTGAGCAATATTTCTTCCGGCGTTCTGGTGGTCGACTCAAAACTGCATATCAGTACCGCCAACGTCGCGGCAAGCACCATTCTTAAAAACAAACGGATCGGCGTGGGCGCGGTCCTCCCCGACATCGAACCGGAACTGGCCGAAGCCATCCGCAATCAAATCCGGCTTGCCGACAAAGACAGCATTCACACTGAACTCGAGCTGCATAAGGGAGAAACGGCCGAGCCTCTTGTCATCTTCTTAAGAGGCGCCCGGATTGACCTTGATAACGGTGACGGCTGGGTGATTGTGTTTGACGACATGTCGGCCATGATTGACACGCAGAAGGCGCTTGCCTGGGGTGAAGTGGCAAGACGCCTTGCGCATGAAATTAAAAATCCGCTCACACCGATCAGGCTGGCCGCCGAGCGCCTCAACATCAAACTCACGGGTAAGCTCGATGCAAAAGACGAGACTCTGCTTCACAGAGCCTGCAGCACCATCGTGAGCCAGGTCGATGCGATGAAGCAGATGGTTAACGACTTCCGTGACTATGCAAGGCTCCCTGCGGCCGTGCTTGCTCCCCTTGACATCAATGCCTTTTTAAAGGAGCTGGAAGCACTTTACAGCGCTGCAGGCACACCGATTGAACTCAACCTGACCGAGTCCCTTCCGGCCGTCAATGCCGACAGCAACCAGCTGCGGCAGGTCATCCACAACCTGGTGGGCAATGCGCTTGACGCAACGGTTGAAACGAAGGAACCGGAAATCCGCATCTCCACGGGGATTGTGGAGACAACCGGATCCGTCCGTGTCGTTCTGGAAGACAACGGCCCGGGTTTTTCACCGGATATCCTGTCTCGGGCTTTTGAGCCCTACATCACGACCAAGGCCACCGGTACCGGGCTCGGTCTTCCTATGGTGAAAAAAATTATTGAGGAGCATCACGCCAAAGTCACCGTCATGAACCGTACGGATAAGGACGGTCATGTCTGCGGGGCTTCGATTACAATGATCTTTCCCGGCCTGCAGTCCGCGGCATCACGAACGTCCGATGCCGCATACTGAGAACCGGCCGGCATAAGCACAGAAAAGAACCGGACCTTTTGCGCAGAACCGTTGTTGTCACAACGTATGCGCTTCCGTTTTTTACAGTTAAAATCAAACACTGTTCGCTTAAACCGTCTGATTTCGAGGATTTCTAGAACAATGGCAAAGATTCTGGTCGTGGACGATGAAATTGGTATCCGCGAACTTCTGTCGGATATTCTCTCCGACGAGGGATACACCGTAGAGACCGCAGAAAATGCCGAAACGGCACGTCGTTTGATTACGACTGAACCGTTTGATCTGATCCTTCTGGACATCTGGATGCCGGATACGGACGGCGTGTCGCTTCTGAAAGAGCTCAATGTCCGGCACCTGCTGCACTGCCCGGTGCTGATGATGAGCGGCCACGCAACGATTGAAACAGCGGTTGAAGCAACGAAGTTCGGGGCGCTCGACTGTCTTGAAAAGCCCATCTCCATGCAGAAACTGCTGCAAAGCGTGGAGCACGGCCTTCAGGTACACGAGCGGATTCAGTCCATGGCCCGCTACCGTCCCGAAGAGAAGAAAGCCCCGGAAGTGAAGCTCCCTGAAGAACCCGTGATGCCGATTCCGGAAGAGCTCCCGATTTTTGAAATCAAGGGCACGGGCATCGTCATTGACTTTAATAACTCACTGCGGGAAGTCCGTGAAACCACGGAACGAGCCTATCTGAAGGCTCTGATGAACTACGAAAACAACCAGATGACGCGTGTTGCCCGCAGAGCCGGTCTGGAAAGAACGCATCTGTACCGTAAACTCAAGGCGCTCAATATTCCTATTCCGCGCCATGCCGCCAACGAGCCTCTCGCAAAACTGTCCGAAAGCGCAGAAGACGGGGAACCGGCGCAGAGTTCATCCCTCGGATAAAAGCTCATCTCAGTGTTAAGAGATGAGCCTTGCGCTGTTTCACTGCCGTTGTTTCCCGGCTAGGGCACACCCCACATGATGCTCACGCCCGCATCCTGCGACTTTTTCATCATTTCCAGCAGAGGGTACACCCGTACGGAAAAGGGCACCCGCTGCGCGGCCTCGGTGCGTTTTTTCTCGCGTTCGTCTTCTTCGGCGTAGCTCAGATAACGGCTGCTTTGTTTCTCTTCGAGTTCCTGCTGACGCTTTTCCTCGGCTAGACGCTCTTTTTCAAGCTTGACGGCAGCTTCAAGCCTGGTAATGAGATCCGGCAGGTCTTCCGGCGGAATACTGCCCTGCTCCGAATACCCCCGTCCCCAGACTTTGCAGACCTGAGAAAAACTTGCCGGCATCATGTAAAAGCCAGCGGCAGCCTTTGAACGAAACTCGATTAACGCCATGTTTCCACTCAACAAAATTAACGAGAGATAACGTAAATTACGATGTTTTTATATATTTTTAAATAAAAATCAAACCATCTTCTTCAGTTTACCCTCAAAACAAACACCATCTTCACTGCATTTTCAGCGATTTTAGCGGTGCGGGCAGCCGATCGCCTGCTCAGGTAGACTTACGCCTGTCTGAAAAAAGGCTCCTGTCCGGAGCGCTAATTATCCGCATCGTGTCCGTCTCCGTCTTCATTATTGCTCATGCCCCGCTTGCAAGCGCACTCAAATCCTGTGCAGCGCATGTCTACAGCTTCGACAAAAGAACGGCTGAGCGTATCCGGGCCATTGACGTACTGCCTGATGCCGATGCCGATGCCGTAGCCGATCTTGCCAAGGCGGCCGTCAGTGCCGACAGCGATCATGACGGAGCGCTCATCCTCACCGATGTGGTCGGAGCAACGCCCTCAAACATTGCCGTCAAACTGCTTTCGCTCAGCAACACCGCCGTGATTGCCGGCGTCAACCTGCCGATGGTTCTCACGGCGCTCTGTCACTGGGATGATTCGCTTGAAAAAGTGACGGCTCTTGTGAAAGAAGCCGGTTCCGGCAGTATCATGCAGGAAACACTCCAACAGTAGAGGCTGTGCGCTCCTGCGCATCAGAACCGAAGCCTCTTTTCATCGGGTTTTGCACCATGCTGACGCGCAATGTGACCATCGTTAACAAACTCGGACTGCACGCCCGGCCGGCGGCGCTTCTTACCAAGACCGCCAATCTTTTTGACTGTCGCATCACGATCCGTAAGGGCGACAAAACCATTGACGCCAAATCCATTCTTTCGGTCATGACGCTTGCTGCCAAATGCGACACAGAACTTACCGTCACCGCCGACGGCCCCGGTGAAGCCGCCGCCATGGAGTCCATGGTTTCACTGATTGAGTCCGGCTTCGGTGAAGAGGAATAAAGATCATGGCCAATACCCCGCCGAACGTAACGGACGAAGCCGCCGGCAGAGAAAAAGAGCTTCCCGGGGAAGTCCCCGCAGCACTGCCGCAGGCCCAGGAGACTGTGGCCGAGAGCTCCCGTGAGCCGGAACTGTCTTCCATTGCCATGAAGGGTATCGCCGTATTTTCCGGTGTTGCCCTGGGGCAGGCTCAGATTCTTTCCGAGAGCGACCTCGAGATTCCCCGCTTCCCCATTGATGGCTCACAGACCCGTGCGGAATCCACGCGTCTGAGAGCAGCAGTCACGACCGTTGCCAAAGAGCTTGAAGAGCTCTCCGAGACACTCGCGCAAAACGAAGATACGCCGCCCGAAGCCATCGCCTTTATTGATCTGCACCGGCAGATTTTGGCCGATGAATCTCTTGTAACCGACACGCAGGCCATCATCCGCGAACGCCTCGTCAACGCCGAATGGGCTCTGTCGCTTCGTATGGAAGAGCTCCGCAAGGCCTTTGATGCAATTGACAACGAGTACCTTGCCGAACGCGGCGACGATGTCGCGCTCGTCGTGGAGCGTATTCAGCGGGTCTTAAGCGGCAGGCGGCGCCCGGCCGACACCGTACGGCTGACCATGAGTGATGAAAAAATCATCCTCATTGCCGATGACCTCAATCCCGCCGATATTCTGATTCTGAAGCGCCGCAGGGATGTTTCCATCGCAGGCCTTGTCACCGCTTCCGGCTCTCCCACTTCGCACGCTGCGATTCTTGCCCGGTCACTTGAAATTCCGACCCTGGTGAGCGTGGAAGGGGCTACCGAAAACATCAGCAGTGACGATGTGGTGCTTCTGGACGCGGATCACGGTGTTCTCACCGTACATCCTGATCCGTCCCTGCTGCCGCAGGTTGCGCAGAGAATCCGTGATCTCAACAATGCCCGAATCCGGCAAAAGCGCCTTAACTCCCGTCCGGCTGAAACCAAGGACGGTGTGAAAATCAGCCTTTGTGCCAACATCGCCCTTCCCGAAGACGTCCGGGATGCCGAACGCACGGGCGCTGACGGTATCGGTCTTTTCCGTTCCGAATTTCTGTTCATGAACCGCCCGACGCTGCCGAGCGAAGATGAGCAGTACGAAACGTATCTGCGCGTGATACGCGCAATGAAGGGTAAGCCCGTCACGATCCGCACCATGGATTTGGGCGGCGACAAACTGCCCTCGCATGAGGCCTTAGAAAGCCTCAATCTTGATGACGGAGAAGAAGTCCCCAATCCCGCTCTCGGCCGCCGGGCCATCCGCTTCAGCATCCATCAGCCCGAGCTCTTTCTCACGCAGCTCAGAGCGATTTTGCGCGCCGCCGTTGACAATAACGTGCAGATCATGCTGCCGCTTTTGTCCCGCCCCTCGGAAATTGCCATTACCCGTGGTTTTATCCGCAAGGCCCGTGAGCAGCTCACCGACCGCGGCATAGCCTGCGCTGACAAAATCGCCTTGGGCGGCATGATTGAAGTACCGGCCGCAGCCATTGCGTTGCCCTCTTTTTTAAAGGACCTTGACTTCATCAGCCTCGGCACCAACGATCTGATTCAATACACACTTGCCGTAGACCGTCACGATCCGGCTGTGAGCGAACTCTACGATCCTCTGCATCCGGCCGTTCTCTCGCTTCTGTACAGCGTCATTAAGACCGCCGTCAAAGCAAAAAAACCGGTGAGTATCTGCGGTGAAATCGCAGGCGACCCGACTCTGGCCCGGCTGCTGATCGGCATGGGTGCCCGCAGGCTTTCCATGGAAAGCGGCCGTATTCCCGAACTCAAGGAAATGATCCTTTCGATGTCATGCGCCGAAGCCGAAAAACTTCTGCAGCGCATTCACCGCATGCACAATCCGATCAGTATCCACGAAGCCGTCAACAGCACGACGCAGGTCGTGTCCTACACCGCGCTACAAAATGATTATCCCGTCGGAAAAAGCAACAAAGAGACCAAACAAAATGAGCAAAGTCAGCCTGTCGCTTGAAGAAATTGAACAGCTCGGAGAGCTGCTTGCGCGCATCCCTGAAGCGTTTACCCCGATGGAACCGGACAAACTCGACGGTTTTCTCACGGCGCTCACGCTCATGAAAAACCCTCCGGCACAGCCGGACTGGATGAACTACGTCTTTGATATCGACGGTAACCCCCGCGCCCGTCTTAGTCAGCATGAGCAGGCACAGCTTCAGAAACTGATTCTGCGGCGGGGCCGGGAAATTGAGGAAACGGTACTGTCCGAAAAGCCGATCGATCCCATTTTGTACGATACCGATGAGTTGACGGGAGAACCTCTTGAAGGAGAAGAGTCCCTTGCCGCTTTAAGCGCCTTTGCCGATGGCTTTGCCACAGCCTGCGCTCTGTGGCCGGAACTAGTCCGCAGCAAGAATAAGGCTGTGCAGGCGGCCCTTGTCGGCATCATGCGCTACAGCAGCAAAGACAACGCGGAGGACGAGTCCGCCGAAGAAAACGAGACGGAAACCATCCTCCGCGATATTGAAACCGATGTCGCCTTTGCAAATCTCGATGAAGCACTGGCCGATCTTCAGGCCTGTGTCCAGGAAATTGCGGAAGTCACCCGTAAAAGCGAAATCCGCCCGCAGTCAGACAGCAGCCGAAACAGAAAGCACTGAAAACGCATCCTGTTTCGGCCCGTCGACTGTTAGTGCGTCTGCTTGGCGGCAAACTCGTTGAGAGCCTCAAGCGAGAGCCCCAGCGCCTTGGCAACTGAGTTTTTACAGCCCCGAGTGGCAGCAGAAGATTTTGGTGAGCGCGGGCACTGTCTCTCAGGAAAAGGAGATTGCGCGTCTTTTACGTGCCATGGACCGCTCCCGCAGAGACACGAATCGGGAGTGCTACAACGCGGACGGCACCGTTAAAGCCGCCGGAAAAAAGATTGTCTGGAAGGAATCCAAGACCTATAAGGCAACAAAGGCAAAACTTGCGGATCTGTACCGCCGCCAGGCGCAAACCCGCCGTTGCCTGCACGGCGAAGTGATTAACCAGGTGTTCGGCAGGGCCGGCACCGTCATTGTGGAGAAGAACTCATACAAAGCATTTCAGAGAGCCGGATACGGCAAGAGTTTGGGCAAAAGCGGTATTGCAGGATTGATAACCCGGATGACAAGTAAGGCTGAAAGCGCCGGCTGTTGTGTGGTGAAAGTCAGTCCCCGGAAACTGCGCCCGAGTCAGCACGATCCCGAAACGGGAACGTACCGTAAGAAGGCTCTTTGGGAGAGAAGTCATCAGTTGGGAGACACGGACTGGTACATGGACCGCGACCTTGCGGCCGCCATGAACCTGTATTTTGCGGATCCCGCCACTGACAGCTACGATCTGAAGGCTGAGCAATCAGCGCTTGCGAGGCTCAAACAAGTCTCAGGGAACGCCGGATCGATAGTGCAGTACAAACCAGCGAATCGGCAAGACGAAGCAGTCCTTCGCCGGAACCGACGGATCGAGCTGATGAAGCCCGTACCCGTAGAGCGGTTGCGTTTTAAATGTTCCTGTGGTGCAGGGGACGCCCGGGCAGACAAGGCCTCAAAAACCTTGCCTGTTACGGGAAAGCCTGCACCGTGTCAGCAAACCCCGCGCTTTCAAGCGCGGGGTTGTTTAGATTGTTGTTGTCAGCAACGGGAGCGCCGAACGCCGTCGTCAGGCGGCTGACAAAATTTTTGATCGGATTAGCCATACGTACCTCCTATAGGGGTCAGTGCTTTAATAAGCTTTCTTAATTGCACAAGCTAATTCGATAGTTTTTGTCTGATTTTAAGAAAATATTAAACTATTTCAATGCATTAGCCTTCTCTGCCGACCGCGTAAAAACCGCGCGGGCACGGGCTGCCAGCCCCGTCAGAATCAGCACCGGAACCCCTAGACAAGCCGTTGCAATGAAAAATCCGGAATAACCGAGTGCCTCAACAGCCACCCCGGAAAAGCCGGCCAGAAACTTCGGCAGTATCAGCATGACGGAACTGAAAAGCGCGTACTGCGTTGCCGAATAGGCTGTGTTGGTAAGTCCCGACAGATAGGCAACAAAGGCTGCCGAAGCCATACCGCCCGCAAGGTTGTCCGCGCTCACCGTGACGATGAGAAAGGCGGTGTTGTGTCCGAGCTGAGCCAGTACGGAAAAAAGCAGGTTGGTGGCTGCCGACAAAAGCGCTCCGAGGAAAAGTACCTTCATCACACCGCAGCGCATGGTGAGAACTCCGCCGACAAAGGCGCCGGCCAGCGTCATCAGAACGCCGAAAACCTTGCTGACGGCCGCCACTTCTTCTTTGGTAAAGCCCATGTCGCTGTAAAACGGATTGGCCATTACCCCCATTACGATGTCACTGATGCGGTAAGTGGCAATCAGAAGCAATACAACCAGGGCCCACCAGCCGAAACGGCTGAAAAAATCCGCAAAGGGCATCCATACCGCCTCTCTGAGCCAGGCTTTCACGCCGCTTCTCCGGGCCGGTGCTCCGGAACTTTCCTGCACCTGCGGCTCAGGGCTCACGAGCACCGTTACGATTCCCGTCAGCAGACTTGCCGCCATCACAAGGTAAGCAATCCGCCAGCCTTCTCCGCTGCCCGCATCAAAAGCTGCTGCAATCGCCAGAGCTCCGGCGCCCGACCACAGCATCGCAAAGCGGTACCCCGTCTGATACATCGCCGCAAATGCGGCCTGCTCCTTCTCGTTACCGGACTCAATACGGAAAGCATCGAGCGAAATATCCTGTGTGGCGCCGAAAAAAGCCGTCACAAGCGCACAGGCAATGACGGTATCAAGGTTCCTTGCCGGATCACAGAACGCCATGGCCGCAAGTCCGGCGGCAAGCCCGATCTGCGACAGCAGCAGCCAGGCGCGTCTTCTGCCGAGGCGCCTGGTCAGCAACGGGATTCTCAGTCTGTCCACAAGCGGAGCCCAGACCCATTTAAGACCCCAGCAGAGCCCCACCCAGCTCATAAAACCGATCGTCTTTAAGTCAATGCCGCTTTCGCGCAGCCAAAATGACAGCGTTCCCAGCACCAAAAGCAGAGGTAGCCCCGAGGAAAATCCCAGAAAGAGCATCCTCAGACTGGCCGGTTCCCGGTAGACGGACAAAGACCCGAAACGACTCACATTGCCTCCTGCGTCTTACTGTTTTTTCTGCACCAACGCGAGCTCATCCGCGTTAAGCCAGGCCCACGCACCGGGAATCAGTGTTGCCGGGAGGCCGAAAGCGCCGAACATTGTGCGCTGCAGCGCTTCCACACGGTTGCCGGCTGCCGCAATCATCCGTTTGACCTGGTGGTATTTGCCGGAGGTGATCACAAGCCTCACCGTGCGGCTGTCCGTGATCTCACAGCTCGCCGCCCGGGTAAGGTCTTTTTCTCCGTCAAGAAGCACCCCTTCGGTGAGTTTTTTACACATAGCCGGCGACACATCTTCTGCACAGCGGGCAACATAGGTTTTCGGAACGTGCTTTTTGGGGTGCGTAAGCCGGTGCAGCAGCGCTCCGTCATCGGTCAGAAGCAACAGTCCCGTGGTATCTGCGTCAAGCCGCCCCACAGGCTGCACCCCACGTCTTCTTAACGGAGGCGGCAGCAATGTCATGACGGACGGGTGATGCGTGGGTTTCTGAGAACACTCGTAGCCCGCAGGTTTATTGAGAACAATGACGGCTTTCTCATGATACGGCCACGCCGTACCCTCCACAGAAAACACTTTTCCCTGCGGATTAACCTCACTGTCGGGGTCCGTGGAGAGCACTCCGTCAAACGTTACCCGTCCGAGAGAAACCAATCCACTGCACTCATGGCGCGTACCGAACCCCTGGGTGAACAGAATATCCTCAAGCCGCACCGTCACACTCCTTCGGGCCAGTCATAGTCCACAGTGAGAGGCGCATGGTCGGAAAACTTTTCATCGCGGCAAATCGATGTGGCGCGCGCCGTTGCCGCCAAAGCCGGAGTGGCAATTTCATAATCGATGCGCCAGCCCACGTTTTTGGCACGGGCCTGACCGCGCTGACTCCACCAGGTGTACTGATCCGGCCGGGGATCAAGTCTGCGGAACACGTCACACCAGCCGAGCTCATCAAAGCAGTGCGTGAGCCACGCTCTTTCTTCGGGCAAAAACCCCGTGTGTTTGAGATTTCCTCGCCAGTTTTTAATATCGATTTCCTTGTGCGCGATGTTGACGTCACCGCAAAAGGCAATCTCGCGTCCAGTCTTTCTGAGTTCAGTCACATGCGCTTCAAAGGCGCTCAGAAAGCGGTACTTTGCCTCCTGACGGTCATCTCCGCTCGTTCCGGACGGAAAGTACACGGAGATTACGGAAAGCCCCTTAAAGTCCAGGCGTACATAACGCCCTTCGGCATCAAATTCGGGGGAACCGAAACCGATCACGACATTTTCCGGTTCAATTCTTGACCAGACACCCACACCCGAATACCCTTTTTTCTGCGCGCAGTGCAGCCAGCTGCGGTACCCTTGCTGATCTCTTACCGCGGCCTGCAGATCCTGCTCCTGCGCCTTTAATTCCTGCACACACAGAATGTCGGCGTTCTGGCCGTGAAACCATTTCCAGAAGCCTTTATCTGCGGCCGAACGGATGCCGTTGGCGTTAAAGGTCATGATGCGGAGCACTTTTTCTTCCTTTCCAAGATCTTTCAGACTGCCTCATTGTACTGTTTAAGCCTCTGCGCCAACACGCCAAACCGTTAAAATTCAGCGTTCTGTCGTTTCAACTTTTGTGTCGTCATTACCTATGTCCGACAATCACTTTCAGTTCATCGAATTTGCGCTTAAAGCCAACGTTCTGCGTTTCGGCGAATTCAAAACAAAAGCAGGGCGTTTAAGCCCCTACTTCTTTAATGCCGGACTGTTTAATACCGGCTCCTTACTTGATCAGCTCGGTCACTACTACGCCACCGCGCTTTTAAACGCCAAAAAAGCCGGCCGCATTGACTTTGACATGCTTTACGGACCGGCCTACAAAGGTATTCCCCTTGTCGCCACCGTGGCCATCAATCTCGCCCGGCTGGGGCTTGATGTCCCTTATGCCTTTAACCGTAAGGAAGCCAAGGATCACGGCGAAGGCGGCACCATCATCGGCGCTCCCCTGAAAGGCCGCGTCGTCATCATCGACGACGTGATCAGTGCGGGAACTTCCGCGCGTGAATCCGTGACGCTGATTAAAGCCAACCAGGCAACACCCGCCGGCATTCTGATTGCCCTTGACCGCATGGAAAAAGGCGGCAACGCTGAAGTGATGACCGAAACCTCCGCCGTTCAGGATGTTGAGAAAACGCTCGGCATCCCGGTCGTTTCCATCGCAAACCTCAACGATCTGCTGAGCTTTATGGACGGGTCCTCAGAAGCCGCAAAGACTGCCGCCGCCTATAAAGAGGCCGTAGCGGCCTACCGCAGCCGTTACGGCGCCTGCTGATAAAGCCCCGCTCAGAAGAAAATAAACCGCGGAAACGCTCTGTCGCTGCCGCGGTTTTTTATATTCGGTCCCAACGGTTGAATCCGGCCGACGGCGCCGCAAGAAAATACGCCGTAAGCAGCCAGCCGACAACCGGTACAAAAATGAGCAGCAACCGTATTCCGCTCATACCGGCGTCATGCAGCCGTCGTCTTGCCGCTCTGAAAAGGCAGACCGAGAGCACGGCAAACAAAATAAGCCACGTACAGAGCCACACCCGCAGAAAAAGACTCTCGGGCTCAAGCTGCAGACGATAGGCAATTTCCAGAGGCACAAAAAACGTGAGCAGCAGAACCACTGCATCGGCAGCCGCTGTTTCCCAGAAAATACGGCGTGACAGACGTCCGAAACGGCAACGGTCAAAAAGCCGGCCGGCCGAAAAGCAGTGCAGCAGGTAACGGAAACCGGCAAACAAAAAGGACAGCGGATTTTTTGTCATCGCAGCTGTCCTTTCCGTTATCCCTCAGATTCGGTCTCAGGCGCCGAGTCTGGCGCGCAGAATCTCGTTGACCTGCTTGGGATTGGCCTTACCCTTGGTGGCCTTCATTGCCTGACCGACCAAAGCGTTAAAGGCCTTTTGCTTACCGGAGCGGAATTCCTCCACCATCTTGGCATTGGCAGCAAGCACTTCGTCGATAATGCCTTCAATCGCGGAAGCGTCTGAAATCTGCTTGAGGCCTTCTTTTTCGATCAAAGCGTCAACGCTCTCCGCTGCGCCGCCCCAGATGAGCTGGAAGAGCTTCTTGGCACCCTTGGCGTTGACGGTCCCGTCGGTGAGCCGCTTGAGAATTTCTCCGAGCACTTCAGCCTTCACAGGAGCCTGGGCGTAGGTCATATTCTCAACGGCATTGACGTTGGCAGCCACTTCCCCCATCACCCAGTTGGCGGCAATCTTCTTGTCGGCAACGGCGCTGCTTACCTTCACAAAATAGTCCGCCACATCGCGGGAAGCCGTCAGAACCGCCGCATCGTACTCTGTGAGACCGAAATCACGGACAAAGCGCTCGCGCATTTGTCCCGGCAGTTCGGGCATGCTCTTGGCGACTTCATCCTTCCAGCTCTGCGTGATTTTGACCGGCAGAAGATCAGGATCCGGGAAATAACGGTAATCCATCGAATCTTCCTTGGTTCTCATCTGACGCGTTTCATTGCGGTCCGGGTCATAAAGACGCGTGGCCTGCACGACTTTTCCGCCCGCTTCGATCAGTTCAATCTGACGGTTGACTTCGTAGTCAATGGCGTCCTGCAGGAACTTAAACGAGTTGATGTTTTTAATTTCGCAGCGCGTGCCGAACTTTGTTTCGCCCATGGGGCGCACCGACACGTTGGCGTCACACCGGAAGTTGCCTTCCTGCATATTGCCGTGCGAAATACCGAGCCACACGACCAGCGCGTGCAGTGCCTTGGCGTAGCCCACGGCTTCAGCCGAACTTCTCAGCTCCGGCTCCGTCACGATTTCAAGCAGCGGCGTACCGGCGCGGTTTAAGTCCATGCCTGACTTATGCGCGACAATGCCGTGAATACTCTTGCCGGCATCTTCTTCCAGGTGCGCACGCGTGAGGTTGATGGTCTTGACGTAGGGTTCCCCGTTTTTCGGCTCTACCGTAAAGGTGAGCTTGCCGCCCTTGACGACCGGCAGATCAAACTGACTGATCTGATAGCCCTTTGGCAGATCCGGGTAGAAGTAGTTTTTACGGTCAAAAACCGATTTTTCAGCAACTTCCGCACCGATTGCCAGACCAAAGCGGATCGCCTTGTCAACGGCGCCGATATTGAGAACCGGCAGGGCCCCGGGCAACGCCAGATCAATGTAGCAGGCCTGCGTGTTGGGTTCGGCACCGAAAGCACAGGAGGCACCGGAGAAAATTTTTGAGGCGGTTGAAAGCTGAACGTGCGTTTCAAATCCGATCACAACTTCCCATTGCATTTTCTGTCTTCTTCCTCAAATTCTCAGAAACCGTTCGGATGGCGCTTGTGCCAGTCGGTGACGTTCTGCCAGGCCTGGGCAATACCGAGCATCTTGGCTTCGTTAAAGCGGGCGCAGGTCAGCTGCACGCCGATCGGACGGCCGTTGGAGTGAATGCCGCAGGGCATGCTCATGCAGGGCAGTCCCGCCAGAGACGCCGGCACCGTGTAAAGGTCTCCGAGGTAAGCGGCAACGGGATCACTCTTGGCGCCGAAGTCGTAGGCTGTGGAAACGGTCACCGGACTCAAAATGGCATCCACCTTTTCAAAAGCCTGATCGAACTCACGGGCAATCAGACGGCGTACCTTCTGGGCCTTGATGTAATAGGCATCGTAATAACCGTGCGAGAGCACGTAGGTACCGATCAGAATACGGCGCTTGGGTTCGGCTCCGAGCCCTTCATTACGGCTCTTTTTGATCATGTCCTGAATATCTTCATATTCAGCGGCACGGTAACCGTAGCGCACGCCGTCAAAACGCGAGAGGTTGGAACTTGCCTCAGCGCAGGCCACAACGTAGTAAACCGACACACCGAGATCGGCGTTGGGCAGATCAATATCCACAATCTCTGCCCCCTGCGCGCGGTACTCGGCAATCACCTTCTCAATTGCGGAGGCCACTTCCGGATCCAGTGACTTCGCAAACCAGGCTCTGGGCACACCGATGCGGGTTCCCTTAACACCCTTTTCAAGGTCACGGGTGAAGTCTTCGGCCGGCATGTTTTCGCTTGTGGAATCCCACGGTTCAAACCCGACCATGTCACCGAGAACCCAGGCAATGTCTTCAACGCTGTGCGCCATCAGACCGGCCGTATCAAGGCTTGAGGCAAAGGCAATCATGCCGAGACGGCTCGGACGTCCGTAGGTGGGCTTTACGCCGGTAATGCCGGTAAAGGCCGCAGGTTCACGGATGGAGCCGCCCGTGTCGGTTGCCGTGGCAATCGGAGCAAGGCCCGCAGCCACGCAACTTGCGGAACCGCCGGAACTGCCGCCCGGCACAGCCTTTGGATCCCAGGGGTTGAAAACCTTACCGTAGGCAGAATTTTCGTTGGCAGAGCCCATTGCGAATTCATCGCAGTTGAGTTTGCCGAGGGTCACCATACCGCTTTCAGCGAGCTTACGGACAACGGCGGCATCAAAGGGGCTCATGTAGCCCTTGAGCATTTTGCTTGCCGCGGTCGACGCCCAGTCACGCGTCACAAAAATATCCTTGTGCGCAATCGGAATACCGGTCAGACGTCCGGCCTTTCCTTCGGCAATGCGCTTATCGGCGGCCTGCGCCTGCGCGAGCGTCACTTCCGGACGCACGTCCAGAAAACAGTTCAAATCTTTATGCGCTTCAATCCTTTCCAGATAGGCCTTAGCAAGTTCAACAGCACTCACCTCTTTGGCCTGAAGCGCACGGGAAAGCTCAACAACGGAGCTGAATTTCACATCATTCATGAATTTTTCTCCGCCCGTTATTCCACAACACGGGGCACCAGGAAGAGCCCTTCATATTCTTCGGGGGCATTTTTCATGTTTTCCGCCCGATCGTTGCCGAAGACCACGCGGTCTTCTCTGAAACGCTGCACGCCGTCATGCGGGTGCATCATCGGCTCCACCCCTTCCGTATCGACCGCCTGAATGCGTTCGATCATCTTAAAAATATCGTTGAGTTCCCCCTGCATCTGCACGGCCTGCTCCTGCGAAATATCAATGTGAGCAAGCTCAGCAATGCGGCGGACGTCATCCAATCCAAGGGACATGTTCGTACCTGCGTTACAAGTAATGTCTAAAAAATCGATGCGCTCAGAGGCTGGAGGCTTCCGGATCTGTAAGATAGGAAGCTCAGCAGCTTTCAAAAGAGTAACAGTCTAGCATTACGCCCTGTCATGGCACGTGTTTTCAGACGTCTTCTTCGTGTTTTTCCATTCTGCTGACCGGACTTCGTTTTTATGTCTATGGCTACATCGATCAAAGCACAAAATACCGCCGGCCCCGCACGGCATATTTTCTGGCTGACACTGTTGCTGAGCTTTTGCCTGACCGGGTGCGCCGGCAGCGCCAACACCGGCAAATACTATGACCGCGACGGCCCTCCAGGACTTACGGGTACGCTTAAAGCACATAAAGCCGATGAAATCGTCATTAAATCGGAAAAGCCCAACAAATGGGCCAACCGCCCCTACACCGTCATGGGGCAGCGCTTTTATCCGATGACGGGAGATAAACCCCTGGTACAGACGGGCACTGCAAGCTGGTACGGCAAACAGTTTCACGGCAAAAAGACCGCAATCGGCGAGATCTATGACATGTACAGCCTCTCGGCAGCTCACCCCACCATGGAGCTGCCAAGCTACGCACGCGTCACAAATCTCAATAACGGACGCAGCGTCATTGTCCGTGTCAATGACCGCGGCCCCTTTATCGGAGGACGCGCCATTGACATGAGTTACGCGGCTGCCGTCAAACTCGGCTACCAGAAAAACGGCACAACCCGCGTGCGTATTGAACGCATTACGCGCCGGCAAATTGCGCTCGGCAACATTCCGTTGGCCACACACACGTCAACCCAGTTTGCCGAAGCTTCCAGCAGCAAGCTCTCCACAGTGATTGATACCGTGCAGGCGGTTGCAGCTTCAGGCTCAGAAAGTAAAACAAAGAGCGATCTTGCCGCTGCCGCCGTCAAGGAAACCATCCGTCTGATCGGGCAGAAAAAATCCGGCAGCTCAACAAATTCAGTAGCTGCTTCCGGTGAGCACATTGACAAACTGGCCGCTGTCGTAGGTACTGCCTTAGCCGTTAAGGCAACAGTCTCTGAGGCTGACAAGGATCCCCTGGCACGCATTGCCTCCGTGGAGACATTTCCCTCGGCCGTGGATGAAACACAGTCCGAGAACAGTGAACCACTGACTGAAGGCATCACAGAAACCGCGGCTCCCCCTCAGGAACCCGTCATCCCGTCCGTTTCCGAAGGTGTTGTACAGGGCGTGGTGGCAAGTTCCACTGACGTCAATGCCCCCGCGGCGACGCAGGCAGGCCAAAAAGAACTGCAGTCGCTTGACTCCGTTAAACAGGCCTGGGGCGCACAGATCGGCGCATTCACTCAGAAAGCGAGTGCTCAGGAATTTGCCGCGCACGCCGAAATGATGCTTTCCACGGAAAATATCAGAGACGGTGTGCGCATTGCGCAGTCCGCGGGCAACTGGTGTGTTCTCGTCGGCTCTGCCGCGGATGCACCGCAGGCCCGGGCCATTGTGGAAAACGTTTCAAAGATTCTCGGTATTCAGGCTTTTGCCGCTTATAAGTAAATCATCATGTTTAAAAAAGTAGATCAGACCGTCGCACAGCTTTGGAAAGAAAGCACATTGCCCGCATTGGAAGATTTCGTGAGACTTCCGGCCAAATCACCGGCATTTGATGCCGACTGGGAAGCGCACGGCGTGCTGCTTGATGCCTGCCGCAAAGCGGCCCGCTGGGGACAGACGCTTTTCCCGCAGGCAACGTTTGATGTTTTGACGGCCCCCGGCATCACACCCTGCCTTTTCTTTGACATTCCCGCTTTTGGTACTGATGCGTCCGAAGCTTCCGTGCTCTGCTACGGGCATCTCGATAAACAGCCGGAAAATTCCGGATGGACCGGAAACAGGGCTCCGTTTAAGCCGGTGGTGGAAGACGGCAAACTTTACGGCCGGGGCTGCGCTGATGACGGCTACTGTGTCTACAGTGCTCTTACCGCCGTTAAGGCGCTTGAAGTCAACGCCGTTTCTCACCCGAGAATCTGCGGCCTGATTGAAACCGGTGAAGAATCCGGCTCTCCGGATCTCAGTTACTGGCTCAGGATGACGGCGCCACGCATGAAAAACACGGCACTGATTCTGGTGCTTGACAGCACCGCCGGCGACTATGAAAGACTCTGGATCACATCAAGCTTCCGGGGTACTGTCGGCGTCACTTTGCGTGTAAAAGTTCTCAATCACGGCGTGCACTCGGGCTCAGCCTCAGGAATCGTTCCGGAAAGCTTCATGATCATCCGCGAACTGCTGGACCGCCTGGAAAACAGCCGTACCGGAGAAATTCTTCTTCCGGAATTTCACTGCCGGATTCCGGAAAACCGAAAGGAGCAGATCAGGGCTGTGGCCGATCTGATCGGCGGTGATCTCTGCAGTCACTTCCCCTGGGCCGGACAGACCGCCATGCGTTATGACTCGGCTGCTGAAAACATTCTTGAGCAGACCTGGAAGCCGCAACTTGCCGTGATCGGTGCTGAAGGGCTTCCCGAGCTGCAGCATGCAGGTAACGTCCTGCGCTCTGAAACAGCGCTGCGGCTCTCCATCCGCATTCCGCCCTACACGGAACCGCAGGCTGCCCTTGACGCAATGCGGGCCAAACTGACCTCAGACGTTCCTTTCAATGCCCAGGCCTCACTTGAAGACGCAAGCATCGCCAAAGGATGGGATGCTCCGCAGGAAGCGCCCTGGCTTACCCGTGCGGTGGAAAGCATCGGACGGGAAGTCTTCGGGAAAACCTCGGCCTACATCCCCGAGGGCGGCTCCATTCCGATTCTCAATCTCTTTGCCCAGACCTTTCCGCAGGCACAGTTTGTGGTCACCGGTGTACTCGGACCGCACTCCAATGCCCATGGTCCCGACGAAATGCTTGACCTTAGCTATGCGGAAAAACTCACCTGCGCCGTCGCACGCTTTGCCGTTGCGGCAGGCAGCCGTTAAAAGGAGCCCGACATGCGGCGCGATCTTGTCGTTCAGGTAATCGTCGACTACGGCGACTTTTGGGAAAACTTCGCCACGGCCTACGAAGCGGAAAGTTTCATCAACGCCAACATCGATGAACTGGATCTGCCGCTTTCGGTGTGGCTTGAGGATATGCGCGGCAATAAAAAATGGGACTACGACGTTGTGGACGACGGCTCAGGCACATTTCACCTCGTTGACCGCCCCATAGAAAAGGGACTGCGGCGGTTAATCCGCAATCCCTCAAACTGAAGCTCACCAGGAAAAGCAACGGTACCTTTTAAGACTGCCGGTGCTTTTTTACAGGAACTCCCCCAAAAAGAGCTTATAGGCCGGATTTTGAGTTTCATCCCAGAAACGGTAACCAAGCGTCTTTAAAAACGCCTCAAATGCCTCGTTATCAGACTGCGGCACCTGTACCCCGACAAGCACGCGGCCAAAGTCAGCACCGTTGTTGCGGTAGTGGAAAAGCGAAATATTCCACTGCGGCGCCATCGACGTCAGAAACTTCATGAGCGCCCCGGGGCGTTCCGGAAACTCAAACCGGTAGAGCCTTTCATTGGTCGCAAGCTTGCTGTGTCCGCCGATCATGTGCCGCAGATGCAGCTTGGCAAGTTCATCGTGCGTGAGATTGACAGTGGGCAGGTTAGACTTTTCAAACGCCTCCACCAGTTTGTCGGCATCTCGGGAATTAGATGTCTGAATCCCCACAAAAATGTAGGCCTTTTTCGGATCGCTGATACGGTAATTGAATTCCGTGACACTGCGGTTGCCGATCGATTCGCAAAAACGCCGGAAAGAACCGCGTTCTTCCGGAATCGTCACGGAAAAAAGCGCTTCACGCTCTTCACCGTATTCAGCACGCTCGGACACAAAGCGCAGACGGTCAAAGTTCATATTGGCTCCCGAGGTAACCGCCACCAGCGTTTTGTTGCTGATGTTGTTGCGGCGGACCCAGGCTTTAAGTCCGGCAAGCGACAGCGCCCCCGAAGGCTCCACAATGCTGCGTGTGTCTTCAAAGACATCCTTGATGGCGGCACAGATTTCATCGCTGTCAACGAGGATGATGTCATCGAGATTTTGCCGGCAGAGCCTGTAGGTTTCGTCCCCAACCTGCTTGACGGCCGTACCGTCGGAGAAAAGACCGACGTCAGAGAGCATGACGGGGTGACCGGCCGCAAAGGCCTGCTTCATCGCGTCACTGTCTTTGGTTTCCACACCGAAAACCTTGATGTCGGGGTAAAGCGCCTTGATGTAGGTTGCCACACCGGCAGCGAGTCCGCCCCCGCCGATCTGCACGAAAATCGCATCGGGACGCGAGCCGTCTGCGGGCTGATACTGCCGCAGAATTTCCATACCGATGGTGCCCTGGCCGGCAATGACAAACGGATCATCAAAGGGATGAACAAAGGTAAGCCCTTCTTCCTGCTGCATCTTGACGGCGTGCGCGGCGGCGTCAGAAAAGCTGTCGCCGACCAAAACGACTTCGCCGCCCAAATTCCGGACCGCCTCAACCTTCAGGTTCGGCGCAGTCACGGGCATCACAATCACGGCACGGCACCCCAGGCGCTTTGCCGCCAGTGCCACGCCCTGTGCATGGTTACCGGCTGAAGCACAGATCACGCCGCGGGCGCGCTCTTCAGCCGTCAGATGAATCATTTTGTTAAAGGCACCGCGCAGCTTGAAGGAAAACACGGGCTGCGTGTCTTCGCGTTTTAAAAGCACCTTGTTGCCGATTCGTTTGGAAAGGCGCTTGGCTTCTTCAAGCGGCGTTTCTTCGGCGACGTCATAGACACGGGCCGTGAGAATACGACGCAGATAATCTTGGGTTGACATGTCGGTTGCTGCCATCTGATTTTGTCTCCCGTTCAAAATAGGCACAGCATCAAAAAAGACTCCAACTTTAGGCCACCCTCCTGCTGTTTTCAATCCGATACTTTCTTTCTTCGGTGTCTCAAAGCTCGCCGACACCGGTCAGACGCAACTTGTACAATGGTTTTTGTTGCCGGCAAAAATTAAAGAGCTCTTTTCCGGCAGGCTTTGACCACGACACCCAACTGAGGCCCTAAAAACATGCAGGAAACCGGATTGACTTCTGTTACGGCTGCCGCCAATGAACGCATTCGCGAAATTCCGTACAACTACACATCGTTTTCCGACAGAGAAATCGTCATCCGGCTGCTCGGAGAGAAAGCCTGGGAAATTCTGACCGAACTCAGAAACTTCCGCAGAACCGGCCGGTCTTCCCGAATGCTCTATGAGGTACTGGGCGACATTTGGGTTGTCAACCGCAATCCCTACCTGCAGGATGATCTGCTTGAAAACAGACGCCGCCGTGTGCTCCTGGTCGACGCCATGAAACACCGTCTCAATGAGATGGAAAAACGCCGGGATCCGACTGTGCCTGAGCGCGATGCCAAGGTGGCAGAACTTCTTACGCTCGCACATAAAGCCGTGGAAAAGTTTGATGCAGACTTCATTAAGACCGAACGTCTGCGCGGTAAAGCCCGGCGGCTTTTTAAGCAATTTACCTCGGAAGACAATATCCGGTTTGACGGTTTTGCCAGAGCCAGTCACGTCACCGATGCCACCGACTGGCGTGTGGAACTGCCTTTTGTCGTTCTGACACCGGACTCGGAAAAAGAAATTCCGGCACTGGTCAGGGCCTGTATTGAACTCGGTCTTGTCATCATCCCCCGCGGCAGCGGCACGGGCTACACGGGCGGCGCCGTACCGATGAGTGAGCTGAGCGCCGTGATCAACACGGAAAAAATGGACGCAATCAGCGCAGTAACGCTCGAGCACCTCCCCGGCGTTGCCGACGATGTTCCGGTGATCCGTACCGGAGCAGGTGCCGTCACGCGCCGCGTCACGGAAGCCGCAGCCCTTTATGACTACGTTTTTTCCGTCGATCCGGCCAGTGCCGACGCCTGTTCGGTTGGCGGCAACATCGCGGAAAATTCGGGCGGCAAAAAAGCCGTCCTGTGGGGTACCGCGGTCGATAATCTCGCGCAGTACCGTATGGTGACACCCGAAGGCAACTGGCTTGAGGTCACCCGCATCAACCATAACCTCGGCAAGATCCACAAACAGGAAGAAGTTGTCTGGGAAGTGACGCTTAAGGACGGTCAGGAAAAGGATCCGGAAAAAGCGCGCGTACTTCACACCGAAACGCTCAGAATGCCCGGTGCGTCGTTTCGCAAAAAAGGGCTCGGCAAAGACGTCTCCAACAAGTATCTGGGCGGGTTGCCCGGCGTACAGAAGGAAGGCACCGACGGGTTGATCACGTCAGCCACCTGGATTCTGCACAAAATGCCGCCCTGCGGCCGTACCGTATGCCTTGAATTTTTCGGTGAAGCAGGACTTGCCGGTCCCGCCATCGTCGAAATCACAAAACTGCTGGATTCGCATCCGCAGGGCTGCATGCTTGCCGGGCTTGAACACCTTGACGACCGCTATCTGCATGCCGTCAATTACCCTGTCAAAAGCCAGCGCGGCGAATACCCGAAGATGGTTTTGGTGGGTGACATCGTCGGCTATGACGAAAAAGCGCTGGATGAAGTCACCGAAAAAGTCATCCGGATCTGCACCGACCGTAACGGTGAAGGCTTTATCGCCAAAACGGAAACCGAACGCTTTAAGTTCTGGCATGAAAGAAGCCGTACCGCAGCGATCAGTGCGCATACCAATGCCTTCAAACTTAATGAAGACGTTGTGATTCCGCTTGATAAGATCGGCGAATACACACTGGTATGCGAGCGCTTCAACATCGAGTGCTCCATTCAGAATAAGCTCGATATGCTCGAAGCTGTCCGCAGTTATCTGCAGGGCTACATTTCCCTCGGCAACCCCTCCATGATCACGGGCATCACCAAGCAGGAGCTGCTGGCAAAAACCGTGCCCGAAGCCCTGCGAAAGCTCGACGAAACCAAGGAGCGCTGGTCATTTGTTCTTACGCATCTGGACGATGCCTTTAAAGACGTCCTCAGCCGTCTTCTGACGCTCGGCATTGCCGCTGACAGCGAGGCCTTTAAACCCTACGCAGGGAAAAAACTCTTTGATGCGGTTTATGACAGAGTGCTGCGGATTTCCTGGAAACGGGAGATCCGCAGTGAACTCGACCGTATTTTCGGCGGTGATGCGTTTGAAAAAGTCAGAGCCCAGATCGATGAAATCCACAACAAGGTCCTCAGAGGCCGCGTATTCATCGCGCTACACATGCATGCCGGCGACGGCAATGTCCACACCAACATTCCGCTCAATTCCGACAACTATCAGATGATGAAGCTCGGCGAAAAAGCCGTGCATCTGGTGATGAAAACCGTAAAGGGGCTCGGAGGCTCCGTTTCCGGTGAGCACGGTATCGGTCTCACGAAAATCGAATTTCTGGATCCGGCCGATCTTGCGCCTTTTTACGACTATCTTGACCGCGTTGATCCCGAGCGGCACTTCAATCCCGGCAAACTCTTAAAAGGGCTCGAAAACGCCTACACGCCGAGTTTTAATCTTCTCACCTCTGAATCGCTCATCATGCAGCAGTCGGAATTAAAGGAGATTAACGACGCCGTCAAAAACTGTCTGCGCTGCGGTAAGTGCAAGTCCCGCTGCTCCACGCACGTGCCGCGGGCAAGTCTGCTTTACTCTCCGCGCAACAAAATTATTGCCGTGGGACTGCTCACGGAAGCGTATCTGTACGAAAGTCAGACGCGCCGCGGCCTCAATCCCGAGCATTTGAGTTCCTTTACCGACATTTCCGATCACTGCACGCTGTGCATGAAGTGTCTGCAGCCCTGCCCGGTCAAAATTAATTTCGGTGAAGTCACCGTTTTGCTGAGAAACTTTCTCTCCCGGATGAACTTCACCTCAAAAAATCCGATTAAAAAGGCGGGGCTTGATTTTCTGTCGCTCACCAATCCCCGGGGGGTGGAAATTGCCCGCAAGGCTATGATCGATATCGGCTTCAGGGCTGAGCGCAAGGCCTCAGATGCCCTGAAACATCTGGCGCAGCCGCATATGAAGCGGCCGCCCAACACCACCGGCAAACCCAAAATCAGGGAACAGATCATCACGCTCGTTAACCGCAGGCTGCCCGAGCCCCGCATGCATAAAACACTGCGTTCGCTCTTAAAGCTCACGGATCCGACCACGGTTCCCATCATCCGTAAAAAAGAATGCCGCGACGCCGAGGCCGTCTTTTACTTCCCGGGCTGCGGCAACGAACGGCTTTTCCCTGAGGTGGGAGCCGCCGTTCTCACCATGCTTTATGCCTCCGGTATCCAGACGGTGATTCCACCCAAATTCCTTTGCTGCGGTTATCCGCAGAAAGGTAACGGTCAGGCTGAATTTGCGCGTCAGATCGTCACCAACAACCGTATTCTCTTTCACCGCATCGCCAATACGCTCAATTACCTTGACATCAAAACGGTGATTACGTCATGCGGCACCTGCCTCAAGCAGCTGAGGGACTACCACTTTGAGGAAATTTTCCCCGGCTGCCGCATTTTGGACATTCACGACTATCTCGCGGAAAAAGGTGTCTCGCTTGTCGGTGAAGAAAATACCCGGTATCTCTTTCACAATCCCTGTCATACCCCCTTTGCAGGGAGTACGCCGCTTCTGACCGTAAACCAACTCATCACGGCCGGCGACGGCACGAAGGTTGAACTCACAGACCGCTGCTGCGGGGAATCCGGCACATTTGCCGTAAGCCGCCCTGACATTGCCAATCAGGTACGCTTCAGAAAGGAAGAGGACATCCGTCTCAGAAAATCGAGGCTTGAAAGTGACGGCTTCTCCGGAGAGGTGAAAATTCTCACCGCCTGCCCGGCCTGTCTGCAGGGGTTAAGCCGCTATAACGACGCCACACAGACTGAAGCGGAGTTTCTGGTGGTTGAAATGGCGCGGCTGCAGTACGGCAAAAACTGGCTTCCGGATTTTCTGCATGACGTCAGTAAAGACGGCATCGAACATGTACTCGTTTAGGAAACTCAAACCATGAGTGAAAATTGTCCTTTATGCGCTTTGCCCGCCGGACAGATTCTCTGGCAGGACGAACTTGTCTGCGTCATCAATCCCGGTGAAAACCGTATTCCCGGCTTTACGCGCGTCGTCCTGAAAAAGCACATTGCGGAGATGAGTGCGCTGAGCGAAAAAGAGCGGATTCACGTCATGAACGCCGTCAACGCGGTTGAGACTCTGATGCTGCGCATGATGCGGCCTGACAAGGTGAATCTTGCCTCTTTGGGCAACATGGTGCCGCACCTGCACTGGCACGTTATTCCGCGCTGGAAAAATGATCCCTGGTTTCCTGATTCTGTTTGGTCGGCCGCACGCCGCAGCGACAATGCCGCCGACACCAAAGCCAGGCAACTTCTGGCAGAGCAGTTTTTCAAGGCACTGCCCCGGGCCCTCAACGCCGCCTTTCAGTAGCAGCTTTTGAGCGCTGCTGCGGGATAAAGCTTTGTCAGATTTCTGATGCGGTCCTCCTCCTCAGAAGTGACCGCATTAAAAACAAGATCAACCTGTCCGCTCGGCTCTCCGAGGCGGTTGGTAACCTTAATTCCCTTCATGTCGGGCGCACGCCCGCTCACCAGATATTTTTCAGCGGCCTCTCTTGAAGAAAAGGAAGCTATCTCCACACCGTAGGAAAGTTCTCCTTCAAGAATCGGTTTTACCGTACGGATACCCTGCTGACGGAATTGCTTCACAAAGGCTCTCACGGCCGTCGTGTTGTCATAGGGCCCCAGGTACGCAATAAAGCGTTCCGGCAGAAAACGGTCTGCCACAACCGCCTTCTGTAAAAGCCCACTTCGTGTCAGACGCTCCTGCACGCCGGGCAGATCCTTATGGGCAAAAGGACCGAAAAGCACGCAGCGAAGCGTCTCGCTTGCGGTCTCAGACCGTGCCATCGGTCCCGCGGCAGCTTGCAGGGGTGCGTCATCCCGCAGCAAAGCAACCGAGGCCCGCCCCTCAAGACGCAACGCACCGTACTGAGCCGCATCCTGCATCAGATAAAACGCCGCTGCCCCAGCCAGCACAACCGTTAATACCGCAAGAAGCCCCTTCATGCGGTCAGTCCCTGTTGTGAGGCCTGCTGTGCCAGACCGCGCAGCACCAGGTTATGTTTTAAGACAGCCTGAGGAAAGCGGGCCCGGATGTACGGCGCCAGAAGCGGTGCAGCGCCGCCGGCGAAAACGATTTTGACGTCGGATCCTTTGTCCTGCATTGCTGCCCTGGCGTGCTCAATAACCCCGAGGTGTGCTTCCAGAATGCCGGTGGAAATTGCGGAGTCCGTATTCTTCGGAAACGGCTCGACTGCACCGATTCCGTTCGGACGGCAGCGCGTGCCCTTTACGAGTGACTCATACATCATGGCCGGCCCCGGCAGAATCCGGCCGCCGCAAAACACCAGCCGACCGTTTTCAGAGACGACGGAATCCACAGTTGTGGCTGTTCCCATATGCACCACCAGCAGAGACTGTCCCGGATAGAGGCTTGCCGCGCCGATGGCGGCAAACCAGCGGTCGCTGCCGAGCTGCCTGCAGTTTTCATAACCGTTGGTGAGCTCAAAATTTCCGCGAAAGACCGGTTCGGAATGAAGCCACTCCCAGGGAATGCCGTGAGCGTTAAAAAACTTCGTAAGTGAGAGCGCAAGCATTTCGCTTGAAACCATGCAGCCGACCACACGGGTTGGTTTGAGCGCTGACCAGGTACGCAGCAGTTCATCCGGAGGCGTTCCGTGTCCTCCGTGCACATACGTCTGAGGCTCTTCCGGCTTATCAAGCGTCGTCCACTTCAGAGCCGTATTTCCCAGATCCAGCAGTAAAACCGTCACAATATGCGTTTCCCGTCCAAACAAAGGCGCCGACCACGGCCCGAAACAAGACCGATTCGTCTGCACGAACTGCATTGTATGCGGCTTACCGCTGAAAATAAACGCACACGGATAACGCGTCATTGTCAGCGGTAAAATCCACTGCTTTCAAAGGATTTTCCGCTCTAAAAGCGGTCCGCAATCCTTGTTTTTTTGTGAACTTTCATCATCAACTGTCGTGATCTCACGTTTTCTCGGAACTCTCGCTTTCGTGCCGGTTGTTTTTTGTCTTCTGACGACCGGTAATTCCGCCCTGGCGTTGTCACTCACGCTTTTTGACTCCGTCAGCGGCATGGTGCTCATTGAGAAAGAACAGCATAAAAAACTCAATCCCGGCGTTTTTGTGCAGCTGATGACGCTATACACAGCATTGCGGCTGACTGACGGAAAAGACCGTTCATCCCTGACGGTGACTGTGCCGGAAAGCAATATTGCGGCACGGCAGAATGCCCGCAGGCTTTATCTCAGAGCAGGACAAACCGTTTCCTTTAACGGTCTTATTAAGGCGGTTGCCGTCACCAATGCCGAGGAGGCCTGTCATGTCCTTGCCGGTACGAACGGACTCAATACAAGGGAATTTGTGGAAAAAATGAATTTTTATGCCGCAGAAGCCGGCATGAAAAACTCCCTGTTTACCTCCCCGGTGACTGCCCCCGGACAAGTATCAAGTGCATACGATCTGGCGCTGCTCACACAGGAAATCAGAACCCGTTACCCGGACATATTTGCCCTGTTTTCAGAAAAAACATTTTCCTTTGCCGGCAACAATCAGCGCAACAGGAATCTGCTGCTGTGGCGCGGCGACGATATTGACGGCGTGATGAGCAACAAAACATCAACCGCTTTTATCGCCTCTTCGGTTCATAAAAAAATCACAGCTGATACGGAACGCAGACTGATTGCCGTTTACCTCCCTGACAGAAATGCCCGGACCGATGTCTCGATCAATCAGGTGCTGACGCTGTTTCGCAAGGGAAGAGCCGACTTCGAAACGATCCGGCTTTTTACGGCAGGCACTCCGGTTTCAGCGCTTGAAGTACTGGGCGGCAACCGCAACCGGCTCGAAGTTGCCGCTGACAAGGATATCTGGGTTTCCATCGACCGGGCCAAGCTCGCCGCACGCGGCACAGGCGGTATTACCGGCCGCGTGGAATACAAAAAGCCCGTGCTTGCTCCTGTGCGTAAAGGCGATGAAATTGCCCGGCTTCATGTGGAATTTGAAGGAAAAGAACTGTCGTCTTTTCCGCTGAGAGCCATGTACGATATCGGCGAAGGCAGTACCCTGAGCCGCTTTATTGATTCGGTGCAGCTCAAACTCAATGTCGAACCGACGGAGAAAAAATGACTGAACAGAAAACCGACCGCGTCACAATAACGGAAACCTCAGGTGAAGACTCACTTTTAAAATTTCCGACGGAGTTTCCCATTAAGGTGATGGGACTTACCACGCCGGATTTTGCCGAAGTCATCGGCAGTGCCGTCCGGGAAATCGCACCGGACTTTGATCCGGCAGGCATCAAAACCGAATATTCCAAAACCCGTAAATACACATCCCTGACGGTTGTTGTAAATGCGCAGAGCAAAGATCAGCTCGACACCATTTACCGTATGCTCACCTCGCACCCGATGGTCAAGGTTGTTCTCTGATACCAAATGACTCCGGATAAAACCGTAAAGCCCGGCAGTCTTGCTGCCTGGGCAGCCTGCGCCCGCCCGAAAACCTGGCTGATTGCCGTCTCCCCGGTATTGGTAGGGTTACTGTTTGCCTTGGCTGAGACCAAGACACTTGATATCACCACAGCCGCTGCCACGCTCTTAATTGCCGTGCTGATGCAGGTCATCAGCAATATGGAAAACGATGCCGGCTACACGAAACGAAAGGCCGAGCGATCGACACGCAAGGGACTGCCCCGTGCCACCGCAAACGGCTGGCTCACGGTTAAGGCCGTGGAAAATGCCATCCACCTGCTTGCCCTCGTTGCTGTTCTGGACACAGCCTTCCTCGTTTATAAAGGCGGCTGGGTTTTTATTCTGATCTGTCTGGCTTCCGTCATTGCCGCCTACTGTTACATGGGCGGCCCCAGACCGATTGCCTACACCCCCTTCGGAGAAGCGGTTGTCTTCATCTTTTTCGGGATTACCGCTGTCTGCGGCACCTTTTATCTGCAGACACTGTCGCTTAACACGGAAGTCGTGATTGCCTCTGCGGCTCTGGGCCTGCAGGCAGCGGCCGTTTTAGCCGTAAACAATTTCAGAGATCTTGAGCATGATGCTTCGGTCGGAAGAAAAACGCTCGCGGTGCTTTTAGGTCATCAAGGAATGCTGACCGCCTACCGCGTACTCATTCTCGCACCCTACGCTCTGATTGCGCTTTTAATCGCTATTGAGCCCTCCTACTGGCCCTGCGTGCTTGGCGCCGTCACTGTTTTTTCCGCACTGAAACTTGCCCGGGATCTCGGCCTAAAAAAGGGACTCGAACTTAATGATGTGATGTTCGGCACCATTAAACTGGAACTTCGCTTTGCCGTGTGCCTGATGACAGGAGCCCTGGTGACGTTTCTGCTCACAAACGGTTTTTAAAAAAGGCCGCACTGTAAAAGGCGGCCCGTCCCAAACAATACGGCCGGGGCTTTACACCGGCCGCAGTCAGTACAGAGTTATTCCTGACTCACCCGTTTCTGATGCTCTTCCTGTTCTCTGCGGATCTGCTCAAGCCTCAGGGCACTGAGTAACTCAACATGCGACACAACCCGCACGACGCCGCCCGTTGCTGCCGCCGTGCGGCAGGCTGCCTCATTTTCCTCACTGCTTAAAAGCCCCGTGAGATAAACAATTCCGCGGTCCACCGTTACCTTCATCTGATTAATGGAGACTCTTTGGTTACCGATCAGGTTGGCCCTGACCTTGGCGGCAAGTGTTGAATCACTCATACGCTGTCCGAGACCGGAGGGCGTCATCACCGCAAGTTCATTAATGACGCGCTTTACGTCAAGGCTCACTCGGGCCGTGTTTTCCGCTGTCTTTCGGCCTTCTTCCGTCGGCACCTCACCGGTGAGAAGCACCCACCCGTTATAGGCCGTCACAGTGATGTGATTTTGCTCAGCCGCTCCGAGCGCACGGGAGATCTCCCAGCCGACACGCTTTTCGAGCACTTCATCATTTAAGACGGCCCCGGTGGAACGCCGGTCAGCCATTGTTGACACAGTGGTGCTCCCGACAGCCACGGCGCCGCCGAAAATCAGCGGGGCACACCCCGACATCAGTAAAGAAGTACCTGCGGTCGCGCACATCAGCACCGCGCAGACAGCTTTTCTGTTCATTGCCATATCTTTCTATCCATAACTGTTATCTTTCAACGTCAGGCATCACCATCGTATCAGGGACAGCCACCGACTGCTCGATATCTTTCTGCATCTGCAGAAACGGTTTAAGCCATACCCAGTGGTCCAGAAGCTCTGTTCTGCGCATCCATAAGGCTCCGGAGGAATGCATAAACAGATCTCTCGCGATCCAGTCCCTGATGATCTGATCAATCGTTGCGGAGGAACAGGAAATCACGGAAGCCATGAGCTTTCTTGAAGGCAGTGCCGGAAGCCGGATCCATGTGTTCGAAGACTCAAGCTTTGGAATCACGCTTTTAACAGCGCTCACCAGGGCCGCCGTCAGAAATACGCCGAGCCGCCGCTCGGGCTTGGCCACATGACACACCATAAGCCCCAGCCGTTCACTGACGGCTCTTCGCATATGGTACGACGTAAGCTCGTGATTCCATCCGGCATCAACTTCCGCCAGGCGCAGCAAAATCGAAGGATTGACCGTCAGAATCTCTGACTGCGTCAGTGCCCAGTACTTTCTCGGCAGATTATCCAGCCGGCTGAAGGCATTCGTGGTTACGGCAAAACTGCCGGGGCCGGAAAGCATCAGCATAAACGGAGAATGGCTTCCGGGATTCAGCAGCGCCTGAGCCAAAAATCCCCTTTCCACAAAAACAACGTGGTTAAACCACGCGCGCCCTGCGGCATCCCCGGGCCACAGAGTGAGGCGTCTGCCCAGGTTATGCATGACACGCATCATCTCCGGCGATAAAACCGGCGCGAACCAAGGCATTAGTTCAGAGTTCTGCATGTACTGCTTCTATTCATACTCTAACGACAGACGGACAATACTGTCTAAAACCAAAGACTGCAAGAGCCGGAGCTGCCTTCAGCGGCACCCCCGTGTGAACAAGTCTGTGGAAAAAGCTGAGGATAAAAGAGAATGTCGAAGGGAAAAAGGAAAACTCAAAAATCAGGACAAAGTTTTACACACAGCTCTCCACAGGGTTTCCACAAAGCATTTCAAAGCTTATCCAACAGGTTATCCACAAGCCAACACATTGAATTTAAAGTAGTTTATTGAATTATCAACAGTTTTTTCCACACCTATTGTTTACTACTGTTAATTTAAAGATTTAAAAACAAATAAAACCCAAGAACAACCAAAAATCTCAAGGACGATACTCACGGAAAATATAGAAAACCAATAAAAATCAATAAGATAAGAAAAACACCTGATCGCACATAAAAAAATGGAGCAACCAGTCTTCCGGCTGAACGATGTGCAGTCAAAAACAAGACGGAACTTCTATAAAGCGATGCAACCAGACGTTCCGTCTTGTTAGGATCCGAAGATGAGTTTTTTATTAATTAACGGGAGATAGCGTTATTTTGCTGTCAAATAACACGATCTTCTACTAACTATTTAAAACAAATATGTGTTTTAAATCAAAATTTCTTGCCGAAATTTGTAATTCCGAACGGCACAAGGACGCTGGGGACTGTTGTTGCCGTTTTCTCGAGGTGTGTGAGCTGATCGTCAAAGAAGATATGGGGTTTGAGCGCAGCGAGAATGTTGCTCTTCGGGAGCCCGTCCAAAAGAAAGAGCTCTGCAGCACTCATCCCCAGAGTCTTTAACGTGGTGATGAGCCGCTGTTCGCTCGGCGCTCCGCGGGAAGTCACAATGGAGACACGGATGGCGGGCTTGTAATAAGGATCATTCTTCCCCCGCTGCGCATCCATTTTCTGAAACACTGCAATCTTGGTGAAAAGCCGGTTTAAAGGTCCCGGCGTATGGGGTGTATTGGCCTTGGTGACTTCAAGGTGCTGAAATCCGGCGAGTCCCTCTTTCTGATATTCCCGTTCGGCCTCATCATCAATGATGACACCGTCAAAGTCAAAGGCGATCCGAAGCTCGTTGTCGTCTCCGTCGTCTTCTTCGGCCTTCTTTCCGCTCGGAATAACCCACCCGCCGGGCAAACCCTGCTGGATCGCATACATGACGTTTTCCCTGTTGGCGCTCAGAAAAAGCGATACGTCAAAGGATTTGATGTAGGGAAACGTAGATTGCCCGGAAGTGAAGGCACCGGCTTTGACGGGAAGATTGTAGTGGCGGCAGGAGCTGAAAAAGCGCTCACCGGTTTCCGGCGAATTGCGGCTTAAAACAACCACACGGAAGGGTTCGGCCTCGCCGAACAGTTCGTTAAGCTTTAACAGGCGTTTGATGAAGGGAAAGGCGACGCCCGGGGCAAGTGGATCGTCCTTATGACTTTCCTGATAATCCCTGTAGGCGGCGATTCCCTTTTCTTCAAACAGCCGGTGCTCGCTTTCCAGATCAAACAGTGCGCGGGATGACACCGCGACAACGAGTTGGTTTTCTGTTGTTTTCAAGGTGTCCTCCCGGAACTTAAAGGTCAGTGTGACTAGACGTCGATGTTGCTTGCAAAGAGCGCATTTTCTTCAATGAAGTCACGGCGCGGTTCCACTTCATCGCCCATCAGCATTGAGAAAATGTCATCGGCTTTACCCGCGTCTTCAAGGCGCACACGCAGCAGGCGGCGTGTCTGAGGATTCATGGTCGTTTCAAAAAGCTCATTGGCATCCATTTCCCCCAACCCCTTGTAGCGCTGTTTTCTCACACCGGCTTCGGCCTGATCAAGCAGCCAGCGCACAGCGTCTCCGAAGTTTTTCACCTGCTGTGTTTTCTCGCCGCGCACGACACGGGCGCCTTCGCCGATGACGCCCTTCAGAGCCTCTGAGCACTCCGTAAGGACGGCGTAGTCGCGGGAACGGAGAAATTCCGGTTCCAGGTAACTGTGGTGCGTGTTGCCGTAGATGTGATGACTGATGCGGATGTGCCAGCGTTCTTTATCGGTATCCCAAAGGGCTTCGGCTTTGATCTCAGGATCCCGCATATCGCTTTGAAGAGCGGCGGCGCTTGCGGCGGCCTTCTCTTCGTCACTCAGATCGATGCTTACGCCCGAAGAAATCGACAAGAGCGCAGCCCGGTCGATAACCTGGCTCAGGCGTTCGATCACGGACTTAGAGGCTTCAAATTCCTTGATGAGATTTTCCAGTTCGGTACCGCGCAGCCCGATGCCGCTTTCAAAATCGGCTTCGCTCTTATAAAGGATGGCATCCTTTAAGGCGATATTGAGCAGATAACGCGCCATTTCCGCGTCATCTTTGAGGTAAATCTTGCGTTCTTTGTTCGTCTTTTTGTCGCGGCCGCCGATCAGAACACCGTAAAGCGGAGGTTGGGCGATGTAGACGTGGCCTCCCTCGATGAGTTGCGGCATCTGACGATAGAAGAACGTGAGAAGCAGCGTACGGATGTGCGCACCGTCCACGTCGGCATCGGTCATCAGAATAATGCGGTGATAACGCAGTTTTTCGAGATTGAACTCATCCTTGAGCTGCGTGCCGAGCGCAAGAACCAGTGTGCGGATCTGCTCGGAATCGAGCAGTTTGTCCACAGAAGCTTTTTCCACATTCAGAATCTTGCCGCGCAGCGGAAGAATTGCCTGGAATTCACGCTTTCTGCCGGTTTTGGCCGAGCCGCCTGCCGAGTCACCCTCCACAATGAAGACTTCGCTTGCGGCGGGGTCTTTGCTGGAGCAATCGGCCAGTTTGCCGGGAAGGCCGCCGCCGAAAATCTGTTTACGTGTGACTTCACGGGCTTTACGGGCCGCCTCACGGGCGCGTGCAGCCCCCACGATTTTGTTGCAGATTTCCTTGGCCTGATCCGGATTTTCTTCCAGGAATGTTTCAAGGCCTTCACTGACGGCTGCGTAGACCGCGGGCTGCACTTCACTCGTGACAAGTTTGTCTTTTGTCTGTGAGCTGAAAGAAGGCTGCGGGACTTTGACCGACAAAACACAGGTGAGACCTTCGCGCATGTCTTCACCGGAAATTTCAAACTTATCGCCTTTTTTCAGAAAATCATTGTTGGCGATGTAGTTCTTAAAGACCTGGGTCATTGCCAGGCGCAGACCGGTGACGTGCGTGCCGCCGTCACGCTGAGGAATGTTGTTGGTGTAGGCGGCAAGCGACTCGTTGTAGGAGTCATTCCACTGCAGAGCCACTTCAACGTAAACCGGAATTTCCTTGGTGTTGTCCTTGGCGGTTTTCTGTTCAATGGTCTTTTGGATATAAATCGGATCTTTATGAATAGCCCGGCGCGTCGTGTTTTTATAAAGTACAAAGGAGCGGACGCCGCCTTCGCTTTCAAGGCGGACATGCTTTCCCGAGCGCTCGTCGCTTAATTCAATATCCACACCGGAATTGAGGTAGGAGAGCTCTCTTAAACGCAGCAGCAGCGTGTCGTAGTCAAAATCAGTGACAGGTTCGAAAATGGACTTTTCCGGCAGAAAATGAACTTCAGTGCCGCGTTTTGTGGTCTCGCCAAGATCCTTCATGGGGCTGACTTCCACCATTTCACCGGTCAGAGGCGACTTGACGGTTTCAATGCGTCTGTCGACAACGACGCCTTTTTCAAAGCGGAGAAAGTGCGTTCTGCCGTCACGGTGAACTTTGAGTTCAAGCCAGGAGGAAAGCGCGTTGACGCAGGAAACACCGACGCCGTGCAGACCGCCTGAAATTTTGTAGCCGTTGTCGTCGAATTTGCCGCCGGCATGCAGTTCGGTCAGTGCAATTTCAGCAGCCGAACGCTTGGGTTCGTGTTTGTCGTCAAATTTGATGGCGGTGGGAATGCCGCGGCCGTCATCAACAACGCTCACGGAGTTGTCCATGTGAATTGTGACGAAGATATTTTTGGCATAGCCGGCCATGGCTTCGTCGATGGAATTGTCCACCACCTCATAGACGAGATGGTGCAGACCGGAGCCGTCGGAGACGTCGCCGATATACATGCCGGGGCGTTTCCGTACGGCTTCCAGACCTTCAAGGATTTTGATGTTGGTCTCGTTATAAGTGGAAGACGTATTGCCGGCTGTGTTTTTTTCAGGAGATTCCATATCAGTCACAAAATATTCACTAGGCGGATAAAAAGCTTTTTTCCGGCGGCGGTTATGTCACTTGCGCCGGTTTGTTCTTCAGAAAAAATGTTACTCAGATACGCACTACGCCAATGCAGCTGACTCACACAGTCTGCATTGGCGCAGTTCTTGCCGGACTCTCTGACGGAGTTAACCGTCACTGCCGTCAGATGCGCATCGGCATCAGTACGTAACGGAACTGTTCGCTCTCGGGCATTGTCAGAAGCGTCGCCCCCTGAGAAGAGGAGAACGCAAAGCAGACGTCGCTGTTTTTCAGATTACCGAGCACGTCAAGCAGGTACGTCACGTTAAAGCCCAGATCGAGATCGGGGCCTTCATAATTGATCTTGATGTCTTCCGAGGCCTCTTCCATCTCGTTGTTTGCGCTCTGGATATGGAGCTTGCCCGGTGTGATGACCCAGCGCAGGCCCTTGAATTTTTCGTTGGCCAAAATGGCGGCGCGGCGCAGGGCTCCGATCAGTTCCTCGCGGTTGACAAGAAAGCGCTTGTCATTGTTGGTGGGAATAACGCGGCTGTAATCGGGGTACTTGCCGTCAATGAGTTTTGTCAGAAACTCAATTTCACCGAACGTGAAGCGGGCCTGCTGCGGCCCCATGTCGATCGTCACGGGATCATCATTGTCAGGCAGCAGTTTCATGAGCTGCTGAATGGTCTTGCGCGGCAGAATCGCTTCGACTTTTTCCGTGACTTCCGTGTCCATTTCAGAGTCGCAGCACGCCAGGCGATGGCCGTCGGTGGCAACCGCACGCACCATTTTCCCGTCCAGCACAAGAAGCATGCCGTTCAGGTAGAAGCGCACGTCCTGCTGAGCCATTGCAAAGTGCACCATCTGAATCAGATGCTTTAAAACCGATGCGGGCAGTGTGATGTGCACGTCCATTTCGGAGACGGGCAACTGAGGATAACCGTCAGCCGGCAGCGGCACGAGGCTGAACTTGGAAGCATTGGCTTTCAAAAGGATATGACGGCCGTCATTTTCAAGGCTGACTTCCGTGCCGTTACCGGAAATGGCGTTTAACAGTGCCGTGAGTTTGGCTGCCGGCAGCGTGGTGCTGAAATCGCCTTCTCCGCAGCCGACGGCGGCCTTGGTTTTGGTCTGAATTTCAAGATCGGTTGTTGTGAAGTAAACCGTCTCGTTTTGCTTTTCGATCAGGATGTTGGACAAGATGGCGACGGTCTGACGCCCTTCCACAATCCCGCCGACAGTCTGCAGCGGTTTCAGAAGTGCTTCGCGGGTGCACTGAATAAACGGCATTTAAGAATTCCTTCTGTTCAACAACAAGTCGTGATGACTTGAATTTTCAATATTATCAGTGGATTTTAATCGAAAAAACGTCCGAAAACCCTTGTTTTCCGTACTTTTCACGGGAAGAACCGGGTTAGTTCTTCAGGCGTTGTTCCAAAATGTTGAGTTCGTGTTTCAGAGCTTCGTCCGTATTGCGGCTTGTCATGACCTTTTTACAGGCATACATCACGGTAGTGTGATCTTTTTTACCGAAAAACGAAGCAATTTCCGGAAGACTCTTTTGAGTGAGTTCCTTAGCCAAGTACATGGCAATCTGTCGGGCATACACCACAGGGCCCTTGCGGGATTTCGAATACATGTCCGAAACCTTCAGGTTGTAGTACTCGGAGACGACCTGCTGAATATTTTCCACCGTCACGGGAACCGCACTCACATTAAAGACGTCACGCAGGGCGACTTTGGCGGTTTCAACGGATACTGGAAGATTGTGGAAATTCGTGTAGGCCAGAATCTGCTGAACGGCACCTTCGAGTTCGCGTACGTTGCTTTTAAGCCGTTTGGCAATGATGACGGCAACTTCTTCCGGCATTTCAAGCCCGGATCTGTCGGCTTTCTGTAGCAGAATCTGAATACGCATGTCCAGTTCCGGCGGCTCAACCGAGACAACCAGCCCCTGCGTCAGACGTGAAAGCAGCCGTTCCTGGAAAGCCTTCAGATTGCGGGGATAGGTATCGCTTGTGAGCACAATCTGTTTGCCGTGCGGCACCATACGCTCAAAAGCAAGGAAGAAGTTTGTCTGAGTACCTTCGCGGCTTGCAAAGCTCTGAATATCATCGATAAGCAGAAGATCAAGATTTTGGTAGCGGTTCTCGAAGGTCTGCATTTTCTCCGGATGATTGTTGTTGAGCCCGCGGACGGCATCGGTAAATTCATTGATGTACTGCTGGGCCGAAATACAGCGGACGCGGGCACCGGGATGCGTTTTGATGTACTGATGGCCGATAGCCTGCATCAGGTGTGTTTTGCCCAGACCGACGCCGCCGTAGATAAAAAGCGGGTTGTAAATGGCATTGGTGCTGTTGGCCACCTGCTGAGCTGCGGCATAAGCAAGCTGGTTGGCCTTACCCTCAACAATGTTTTCAAACGTGAGGTTGGGCAATAACCCCGTATCCTGCAATGCCGTCTGAACTGCCGCCGGTGCAGACTCGGCGGCAAACGGTGCCGCAGCGGGCTTTACTTCGGATTCGCTAACTTCCCAGGTAATGTCGATTTCCCGACCGGCCGTCTGGTTGATGACCGTCTGAATCTGAGCGCCGTACGAAGTCTGCAGTGTGCGCGCCTTTGCGCCGGAATCAGCTATGAGCGTGAGCGAGCCGCTCTCAAGCCCCGTTTCATCTGCCTGAAGATCGGCAAACCAGTTTTGAAAGACTTCCTGCGCGTATCTTTGACGAAGTTCTTCTAGGCAACGATTCCAAAATTCAGACATAAAACAACCACACTTCTGTTTTTTCGGGGGCAGGACAAAATCTTTGCACAGCAGCCCGGAACGACAGTCCGTACTGACGCAAAAAGCAGACAACACCCGGATCTTTGAAAAAAGGTTTGAAATTTTAGACGCTTGCCGGGGATTCACCAAATGCACGCAGATCTATGATAAATAAACGTATTTCTAAGTTATCCACAATGAATAGTGTTAGCGGTTTTTGACGACTACAAGATGCGGCGTCCGGAATTTTTTCCGGTGCCGGTTTCTATAAAATTACGAGGGTTTTCAGGGTTTTGAGTTGACAGGAACCCCTGAAATAGGGTGTAATATCGGGTTCTCGCAGAAGCGCGTGGGCGAAATGCGTTTCGTCCGGGCTCTGCGGTTGCTGTTCACAGACCGGATTTTTAGTGTCTGTTGCTCCATTTTTTCTTTGGTTTTGCCGTCCTTTATCGCTGACGGGGAACCGTTGTTTTGTGACCTTTATATTCAAATAAGGTAAGGATTAATCATGGCTACCAAACGTACTTATCAGCCTTCCAAGATCAAGCGTGTCCGTACGCACGGCTTCCTGGTTCGCTCCCGCACCAAGGGCGGTCGTCACGTGCTCGCTCGTCGCCGCGCCAAGGGGCGTCATAAGCTCGCCCTCTGATCGGCTCTCGGCTGATGCCGGGCTGAATCGTGAGTTCTGATCATATGCGATTGGGTTTTCCCCGTACCGTCCGGATCATCCGGTCCGAGGATTTCGGGGAGTTGTTACACTCGGACAGCCCTGCGACCATTCGACTCGGACGTGAACTGGCATCTGTTTCAGTGATTCTGAACAGTTGTGTCGGTCGCGTCCGATTTGGTTTTACGGTGGGTAAGCACAATGCTCCGAGGTCTGTGGACCGGGCGTTGGTTAAACGTGTCATGCGGGACTGCTGCCGCAATAAGCTGCCGCAGTTTCGGGCTTTTGCTGCTCAACACGGTGTCGGACTAGAAATCGGTCTGCGCCTGAGAAGACCTCTGGGGCGTGTCGGCTCGGAGGCCATGACCGTGGATAATGCCAAGCGTCTGGTGCGCGAGAGCTCTGAACTCTGCCTTCAGGCCGTCGTCAGACGACTGCCGAAATCAGTTTCTCTGTACCGGAAGTGACGCGATGGCTGCAAAAGTGTGTATTGCCCTCATCCGTTTCTACCAGTTGGTATTCTCCGGCTGGGTCGGCTGGCAGTGCCGGTTCATACCGACCTGCTCCAATTACGCCATTGAAGCATTTCAGCGTTTCGGAGCAATCCGGGGACTGTGGCTGACGGCAGCGCGTCTGTGCCGTTGTCATCCTTTGGGCGGCAAGGGGTATGATCCTGTGCCTGAGACGTTCAGCTGGCGGTGCTGGAAGCATAGGGACAACTGAGCTTTCTGCTTTGTTTATTCAAGACTTTATAAGATAGACCGGATATGGGTAGCGATTTTCAACGTACGATCCTGTGGGTTATTTTGGCCGCTTCAGTGTTTATGCTGTGGGATAACTGGCAGGTTTATAACGGCAAACCGTCCTTTTTCGGAACGCCGACGGCACAGACCGAGACGGCTGATGGTAAGCAGGGCACTCAAACCCCTGCGGTTCCTGTTGCCGGAGCCGGTTCTGAGGCTGTTGCTAAGGGGATGGTGCAGACCACCAAGGCAGTGCAACTTCAGAATGATCTTTTAAAGCTCAATATTGATGAACAGGGCGCTGTCGTCACGCGTGCCGAACTTCTGAAGGAATACAAAGAAGCAGACTGGACTGAAGTCGGTCTTGCCGGCATGATTCTCGGCAAGACGGCTCCCAAGCGCGAAAACATCGTGCTTTTTGATGTGACCCCGAAGCACGTTTATGTGGCGCAGAGCGGTCTGATCGGCGGTGACTTTCCCAACCATAAATCGGCTTATAAATATATCGGAACGGAAACGTCCAAAGCCATGGATAAGGAGCTTGGCCGGGAAGTCAAGGTGACGACGGCCAACTTTGAAAGCTCCCAGGGCGGAGTGACTGTTAAAAAGAGCTTCATCCTCTATGACGGACACTACGGCATTACGGTCCGCGATACGATCGTTAATAACGGAACCGCGTCGGTGCAGCCGAGCATTTACTATCAGCTGACGCGTGACAGCGCCAAGCCCAAGGGTGAAAGCTCCTTCTACTACACCTACACCGGGCCTGCCGTTTATACCGAAGACGATAAGTTCAAGAAGATTGACTTTGATGATGCGGCAGAGCAAAAGCCTATCAAGTCTGATAACGGCTGGGTAGCTATGATCCAGCACTACTTTGTGTCTGCCTGGGCTGATGTCCGCGGACAGAATGTGAAGACGCCGCGTGAGCTCTACACCTCCAAGCTCGACAATGATCTGTATGCCGTCGGTTCGATCATCCGCATGAATAAGATTGATCCCGGTCAGAGCGTTGTCAAGGAAGAAGTGCTTTATGTCGGACCTCAGGATCAGGCACGCCTTGCTTATATTGCCGACGGCCTGGATCTGGTGGTTGACTACGGCTGGCTCACGTTCCTTTCCAAGCCGATTTATTCAGTGCTGAATTTCCTCTACGGTCTGGTCGGTAACTGGGGCTGGGCTATTGTGCTTCTGACCTGTCTGGTGAAGGCTATCCTCTACCCGATTTCCGCTGCCGGCTATAAGTCAATGGCCCGCATGAAGGAAGTGACGCCCCGCATGAAGGCCTTGCAGGAGCAGTACGGTAACGACAAGCAGCGCTACCAGCAGGCAATGATGGAACTCTATAAGAAAGAGAAGATCAACCCTGTGGGCGGCTGTCTGCCGATTGTGCTTCAGATTCCGGTGTTCCTGGCGCTTTACTGGGTGCTGCTTGCCAGCGTGGAACTGCGCGGCTCTGAATGGATTTTCTGGGTGACTGATCTTGCGATGCCGGATCCCTGGTTTATTCTGCCTGCCGTGATGATGCTCACGATGTTCCTGCAGATTAAACTCAATCCGACGCCGACCGATCCGATGCAGGCCAAGATGATGGTCATCATGCCGCTGGTTTTCGGTGTGATGTTCTTCTTCTTCGCTTCCGGCCTGGTGCTCTACTGGCTCACGAACAATATTCTGTCCATTTGGCAGCAGTGGTACGTGAACCGTCAGATTGTGCAGGAAAGAGCCAACCGCATTGCTGCGGCTAAAGCGAAGTAAAACAAGCTCACAATCAGATTGAATCTAAGTGCGGGAGGATGTTTCTTCCGCACTTTTTTTCGCTCTGAGTTTCCACATCAGCAAGGGAATCGGCCATAGCCAGGTGCTGATAAACCATAAAAGAATGTGACCGGCTGAAAATTTGGATTCAGCGCGGCAGGTCATTAAAAACACGGCGACAGCTCCGGTTACCACCCACAGCAGGAGGCCGCCGTAGATTGCAACACGCATGTTGTAGGTGTCGCCGAAACTGGCGCCGAGGTAAGCAGTGATAGGGACTGATGTTGCCACTGCAATGCAGGCACCGAAAAGGCCGGACAACGATATGGAAGATTTTTTTCTTAACGGCATAATGACGGCAACTATTGTTCAAGTTCCGGGAATGTTACCGCAGACGACGAAATCGTCTGACGTGAAGCCGATAGACACAAAAAGACTCTGATATGTCCAACACTGATTACGATCCGATTGTTGCAAGGGCTACAGCCGCAGGACGCGGAGGCATCGGCATTATTCGCGTTTCAGGAAGTACTCAGGCTCTCTCCGTCATTTGTGTAGCGCTTTTTCCCGGAAAAGTTCTTAAACCGAGAACGGCCTTTCTGCTGCCTGTGCGAAGCGCAGCAGGAGATCTGATTGACCAAGCTGTTGTGCTGAAGTTTCAGGGCCCTCACTCCTACACAGGAGAAGACGTTTTGGAAATCCAGGCCCACGGCGGACCGGCGGTCTTGCAGATGATTCAGAGCCGGGTTCTGGAGGTAGGTGCAGCGGTCGAACTGCGACTTGCCGAGCCCGGAGAGTTTTCCAAAAGAGCGTTTTTAAATGGACGGATGGATTTGACGCAGGCCGAAGCCGTGGCCGACCTGATTGATGCCGGAAGTGCGTCTGCTGCGCGGGCCGCAGCCCGTTCCCTTCAGGGCGTTTTTTCGCAGAAGGTTTATGAGATAGCCGAACATCTCACCAATCTTCGTGCCTATGTTGAAGCTACACTCGATTTTCCGGAAGAAGACATTGACTTTATTAACGACGGCAGAGTTGCCAGACAGGTTGATGATATTCTGAAGGAACTGACACATCTTGAAAAACGTGCACTTTATGGAAAGGTATTGCGCGACGGTTTGACGGTTGTGATGGCCGGGGCTCCGAATGTCGGAAAAAGTTCGCTGATGAATGCTTTGGCACAAAATGAAGTTGCCATTGTGACTGATATTGCTGGAACGACCCGCGATCGTATAGAGCACGATATTGATCTGGATGGGCTTCTGATTCATCTGATAGATACGGCCGGCGTCAGAGAGACGGATGATCCGGTGGAAAAAATTGGTGTTGAAAGAACTCTGCAGGCGGTAGAGACGGCGGATGTTGTTTTGACTTTGGTTGACGGTACAGACAAAACGGCGGTCAGTGATACGGCTCAAACCTGGATCCGAAACAGACTGCGCGAAGGTGTTACAGAAGTGTTGGTCATGAATAAGATTGACCTTGGGGTTGATCAGGGCAAGATTCCGGACGGAGCCGTCTGTATTTCAGCCAAGACCGGAGAGGGTATTGATGCATTACTGGAGAAATTAAAGAAGATTTCCGGTAATGACATTGATTTTGAAGGAAATTTCTCAGCAAGAACCCGTCACTTGACAGCGATTGCAAAAGCGAAGTCGCATTTGATCCAAGTGCAGGAATCTTTGCAGTCTATGACGCTGGAACTCGTTGCTGAAGAACTTCGCCTAGCGCTTAATGAGTTAGGTACGATCACCGGGCAGATTTTGCCGGATGATCTCCTTGGAATCATTTTCTCTAAATTCTGCATTGGAAAATAAGGCAAATGTTTCACGTGAAACATTCGTGCAGCTGAATCTGTTCCTTTATCAAAAAAAAATCTGAGTAGCAGAAGACTGAGAATTTGCCGTCAATAGATATCGGAATCTGACGTAAGTTCCTTAACGTTCCACGTGAAACATTTTTGTTGTACACGCCTTGCGAATGGATAACGTTAATCCACTATTAGATGCTGAAGGGATCCGATGACTTCTATGTGGACGGTTTTGATGTCCGGTGGTTGTGTTTTCGTATCTAATGGTTATTGAGCAAGGTGTAAGTGGAATTGAAATGTTTCACGTGAAACATTCATGCAGCTGAATCTATCGCTGTATCAAAAAAACTGAGTGGCAGAAGACTGAGCATCTGCCGTCAACAGAGTCCGGGATCTGTCACGAGTTTCTTTATGTTCCACGTGAAACATTTTTTATCTTGTTTCACGTGACCTGAAAATGGATAACGTTCATTACTGTAAAGACGTTGAATCGACCTGATGAACTTCTGTGTGGCATGCTTTTGTTGTTCGAAAGACGGATTTTTAGATTTGGTAAGAGTATTGAGTAGGGCGAAAAGGGAATTGAAATACTGATGTAGTCAGTGTTTCTGAGTTGTCTTACGGGTGTTTTACAAGGAATTGAGATGGGGTGTTTGTTCCGCGTGAAACATTTTGACCGGGGGAACTAAAAGAGAAATAGCAGAGGTGATAACATTCCGCCTGAGTTTTGGTAATAATTGTTTCACATTCGGAATCATGAATTGTTCCACGTGAAACATTAAAACTCCCCCGGAATCTTCTCTTGTGGATGCGGATTTGTAGCTGAATCCGATTGTGCTGATTGATGAAAACCGATGTTCCACGTGAAACATCGTTCGTAAAATGAATTATCCGGATACTTTTGATGTCGTTGTAATCGGCTGCGGGCATGCTGGTGCTGAGGCGGCTTTGGCTTCTGCTCGGATCGGAGCTAAGACCTTACTTATTACACATAACGTTGAGACGATTGGTCAGCTCTCTTGTAATCCCTCAATCGGTGGAATCGGAAAGGGACATTTGGTTAAAGAACTGGATGCAATGGGCGGAGCCATGGGGACTGTGACGGACTGTGCCGGTATCCAGTTTCGGATATTAAATAGTTCGAAGGGGCCGGCTGTACGCGCAACACGTGCTCAGATTGACCGGAATCTCTATAGAACAGAGATGCGGCGCAGAGTTGAAAATCAGATGAATTTGTGGATTTTTCAACAGGAAGCTGAAGATATTCTTCTTGAGAACGGCGCGGTTTGTGGCGTTGAAGTCAGAACCGGCCTTCGTTTTAAGTGCCGGAAAGTTGTATTAAGCGCAGGAACATTTCTTAACGGTTTGGTCCATATCGGACTGGAACATTATTCTGCGGGCAGAGCAGGAGATCCTGCTTCGCTTCGTTTGGCGCAAAAGTTGATTGATGCTGGGCTGAGCCAGGGACGTCTTAAAACGGGGACGCCGGCCCGTATCGACGGACGTACGATTGATTTTTCAAAGTGTATTGAACAACCCGGGGATCTGAATCCGGTTCCGCATTTTTCTTTGATGGAACCGGATATTGAACATCCGCGGCAGGTGCCTTGCTGGATTACACACACGAATAAGGAAATGCACGAGATTATCCTGAGTAATCTGGACAGATCTCCGATGTATTCCGGTGTAATCAAAGGAATCGGACCCCGTTATTGTCCTTCGATTGAAGATAAGGTTCAGCGTTTTGCCGGTAAAGACAGTCACCAAATTTTTTTGGAGCCTGAGGGCTTAACGACAAATGAGTTCTATCCGAACGGTATTTCCACCTCTTTGCCGTTTGATGTGCAGCTCAAAATGATTCATTGCGTCCCCGGGTTGGAAAATGCCTACATGGTGCGCCCCGGGTACGCTATTGAGTATGACTTTTATGATCCCAGGGATCTTCACCGGACCTTGGAAACAAAAAAGATTAAGGGACTCTTTTTTGCCGGTCAGATCAACGGAACAACGGGGTATGAAGAAGCTGCTGCACAAGGTTTGCTTGCCGGTGCCAATGCAGCACTGAGTGCCTTGGATCGTGAGCAGTGGACGCCGAGCCGGACAACCTCATACCTTGGTGTGATGGTGGATGATCTGACCACGAAGGGGGTGACCGAGCCCTACCGAATGTTTACAAGCCGCGCCGAATACCGCTTGAGCCTGCGTGAGGATAACGCTGATGCGAGACTGTCGGAAACAGCACATAAGCTCGGCCTTCTTTCTGAAGAAAAATGGGCCCGCTATGCTCGTAAACATGAGGCGGTACAGCGAGAAATCGAGCGATTGAAGTCGACCTGGGTGAATCCGATGATTGTGAGTCAGGCCGATTGTGAACGTGTTCTCGGTAAGAAAATTGAGCGGGAGTATTCACTCGCTCAGCTTTTGTCCCGTCCCAATACCGTTTATGAAGAGCTGATGACGCTTAAAAAAGCGGACGGATCGTTGGTCTCTGATCAAAAACTCGGTGATGCGGCACAAGTCGAGCAAGTCGACATTGCCATGAAGTACAGCGGTTATATAGAAAGGCAGAAGTCGGAAATAGCCAAGACAACTGCTAATGAAGAACTGCGTATTCCTTCGGATATTGATTACGACACGGTGGGCGGATTATCTTTTGAAGTCAGACAAAAGCTCAAAGCAATGAGACCGGAAACACTCGGACAGGCGGGACGAATTTCCGGTGTAACTCCGGCAGCTGTCTCGCTGCTCTTAATCCATCTGAAACGTCGTCAGTTCGGCCTGGAGAAGTTATGACAACATGGACGGTCACTGAAACTTCTGTGCGTGATGCCGTTGCTCGGACGGATCTAGATGTCAGCGCTCAACAGATCGGGCAACTGACCCGGTATGTGAATCTCTTGCTGCAGTGGAATTCCACATACAACCTGACAAGCATCACGTCGGTTGATTCTGTACTGAAACTGCATCTGCTCGATTCTTTATCGCTTGTCTCTGCTCTGAACACAAAAGTTATTGATGGGAAACGCCTTTTGGATGTCGGCAGCGGCGGCGGACTGCCCGTGGTTCCTTTGGCTGTCATGAGACCGGATATTGACTGCAGTGCCGTGGATGCCGTTAAAAAGAAGACTGTCTTTTTAAAGCAGGTAAGCGCGGTTTGCGGGCTTAAAAATTTGCATGTCTGTCATGACAGGGTTGAAAAGCTGCAGCTTCCGACTTTTGACGTGATTACAAGCCGCGCTTTTGCCTCATTGATTGACATGGTCACCTGGACCGAACATCTGCTCTCTGAGAACGGTCAATGGCTCGCCATGAAAGGAAAGTTGCCTGTTGATGAGATCGCAGCGCTTCCGGCTGATCGGTTTGATGTCTCTGTTTCTGATCTGATTGTTCCGGGATTGGAGGCGCAAAGGCATTTGGTTTGTATTAAAAAGAAATAATTTCTTTTTAAATCAATTAATTAATATTTTTCTTGGGGATGCAGCATGTTTGAAACAGAAATTTCCAATGCATACTCAACAGCCCTGTTCGTTTTTGTCTCATTTTTCCCGGTATTGAACGCCATCGGCGGTGCCATGTTTTTTCTGACACTCACCAACGGTGTGGATTCAGCCTCAAGAGCGCAGCTGGCAAACCGCATTGCGATCTACTCGATTATTGTGTTGTTTGTCAGCATGTATGCCGGCAACATCATTCTGAACTTTTTCGGCATTTCGATCGCAACGCTGCGCGTGGCCGGCGGTATTGTGCTTTTTGGTGCCGGCTGGCAGGCTTTGAATGCGCCGTCACAGGATGACAGTGATGCGCCGCCCAAACCGAAAAGTGCGAGAGCTCTGTCTTCGATGGCGTTCTATCCGTTCACATTGCCTTTGACGACCGGTCCGGGGGCTATTTCGGTGGCCGTGGCTGTCGGTGCCACACCGGTAAGAGACGTCGGTGACGTGATCGGCTGTATCGTCGGTGTTTTACTGAGCGGTTTTGTGATCTGGGTCTGTTACCGGTTCTGCGACCGCATCAACCGTTCAGTGGGAGCAGCCGGAGCAGACGCGCTGGCAAGAATTTTTGCATTCATTCTGATTTGTCTTGGGGTTACGATCTTCTGGACAGGTTTTTCAGAACTTTGGGCAACGTTGCCGCGATGATCAGGTTTTATTAAAAGGGAGTCACTCATGTCGCACGTTTTTTGTGTCGCCAACCAGAAAGGCGGGGTCGGTAAAACGACAACGACCGTCAATCTCGCTACAGCGCTTGCCAAAAAAGGAAAAAAAGTACTGCTCATCGATCTGGATGCTCAGGGGAATGCCACGATGGGATCCGGCATTGAAAAAAGTGAGCGCTCACAAACTATTTATGAACTGCTGATCGGAACAGCCAAGTTTGAGGATGTGCTTGTCCGCAGTGAGCAGGGAAAGTACGATGTACTGCCTTCCAACAGGGATTTTGCGGCTGCTGAACTTGATTTGGCCGAGTGTGATGATCCCGACATGCGGCTCAAAAAGATTCTGGAAAGCGTGGCCGACAGGTATGACTATGTGCTCATTGACTGTCCGCCTTCGCTTTCCATTGTGACGGTGAACGCGCTGTGCGCTGCTGCCGGTGTCATTATCCCCATGCAGTGTGAGTATTTTGCGCTTGAAGGGTTAAGTGACCTTGTTAATGCCGTCAAGCGGGTCCGGTTCAACAAAAACCCGCAACTGAGGATGATCGGACTGCTTCGGGTGATGTTTGATCCCCGGATCACTTTACAGAAGCAGGTGAGTGAACAATTGAAGGAAAACTTCGGAGAACGTGTGTTTGACACAGTGATTCCCCGTAATGTTCGTCTGGCTGAGGCGCCTTCCTACGGTCTGCCCGGTGTTTTATACGATCCTTCCAGCCGCGGGGCAAAAGCCTATCTTTCATTTGCACGCGAAATTCTGAAAAGAACCAACACTACAGCCAAGGAGTCGAAGTAATGGCTAAACCGAGAGGATTGGGACGAGGGTTGAAATCACTGTTGGGTGACGACCTTACTTTGGCGGTGATGCCGGATAAGAGTAACGGGATCACGGAAATTGAGCTCTGTAAGCTGCAGGCTGGCAAATACCAGCCGCGTACGGCGATGGAGCAGGAGAAGCTGCAGGAACTTGCAGATTCAATCCGTGAGCAGGGGGTGATTAGTCCGATCATCATCCGCCCGATTGCCGCCGACAAGTACGAAATCATTGCCGGTGAGCGGCGTTTCCGTGCATCCCAGCTTGCCGGAAAGGAGTCCATTCCGGCAATTATCCGCGACTTTGATGACAAGACGGCACTGGCGGTTGCACTGATTGAGAACATGCAGCGCGAGGACCTCAATGTGATGGAAGAAGCGCTCGGCGTGAAACGTCTCATTGAAGAATTCGGATTTACGCATGAAGATGCCGCAAAAGCAATCGGCAGAAGCCGTCCGGCAACCAGTAACCTGCTGCGGCTTCTGAATTTGGCTGCACCGGTACAGAAGATGCTGTCTGAGGGCAAAATCGAGATGGGGCACGCCAGAGCGCTGCTGAGTCTGCAGCCCGCGGAGCAGATTCTTGCCGCCAATGAAATCGTCAATCAGGGGTCAAGTGTCCGTCAGGCTGAAAAACTGGTGGCCGGCTGGGGTGCTAAGGCTGAATCGAAGAAAACGGTCAAAAGTAAGCCCGAGAAAACCCGTGATGACGTCATCCTGGAAGAAAAACTCAGTGACGCGCTTGGCGCGCCAGTGAGCATCAATGTGGGACGCCAGGGAAAGGGGCAGATTCTGATCAGTTTCTCTGATCTCGATGATATGCAGTCGATTATTGATAAGCTGATGCCGGCGGAAAAAGGGGAGCAGTCAGAGGAGTAGAGGGTTAACACTTACTCCTTAAAACCTAGTACCATCCCTCTTTTTGATACTTGTTAAAAAGTGTTTAGGGACGTAAAATACGGCCGATTTCAGTAAACCATGGACTTTTTGTCACCTGACCGTATGAACCGGACTGAGCTGATCCGCATTATTGTTTGTCAGTTTGCTCTGGTTTCGGCAGTTGCTTTGTTCGCGGCCTTTTTTGGCTTGAATGCAGGGCTCTCCGCTGCTGTCGGCGGTCTCTGCGTTGCTGTTCCCAACACTTTGGTAGTGGTCAATCTTTTGGTGTGCAACGCCTTGAAAAAGCCGTTGCCGCCGATGGTGATATTGGTTGCGGAGTTTCTGAAAATCCTTGTTACGTGCGCACTTTTTGTGCTCGCAGCAAAACTGTGTGCGGGGTTGAACTGGCCGGCAATGCTTTCCGGAATAATTGCCGCCGCAGGCAGTATGTTTCTGCTGCCTCTTTTTAAACGTTGAGACCAAAGGATCGGTTAACTTATGGCTACCGCAGGCGCTCAGAGCCCTACCGAATATATGGTTCATCACTTGACGCACAATTCCTCCGGGAAGATGTCGTCAATTGTTGATTTCTCCGTTATCAACTACGACACAGTCGTATTCTCCGTGCTGTTGCTTTTGGTGTCTCTGTGGTTGCTGTACATGGCCGCCAAGAAAGCCACCAACGGCGTTCCCGGCAAGTGGCAGTGTGCGGTGGAAATGGTTGTGGACATGGTGGAAGAGCAGAGTAAGTCCATCGTCCACGGCGACCGTTCCTTCATTGCACCGTGCGCTCTGACCGTGTTTGTCTGGGTGATCCTGATGAACGCGATCGACCTTATCCCGGTTGATCTGCTTCCCGCAATTGCTTCTTTGTTTGGTGTGCATTACCTGCGCCCGCTTCCGACGGCGGATCTGAACGGAACACTCGGCATTTCCGTGAGCGTTCTGGTTCTGTGCATCTATTACAGCCTTAAAATCAAGGGTGCCGGCGGCTTTGTCCACGAGCTTTTTACCGCTCCCTTCGGCAACAATATTCTCCTGTGGCCGTTTAATCTGGCCCTGAACCTCATCGAGTACCTTGCGAAGACCGTGTCTCTGGGCATGCGACTCTTCGGCAACATGTACGCCGGTGAATTGCTGTTTTTCCTGATCGCGCTTTTAGGCGGCTACGCACTGTCTTTCGGTGTTGTGGGCGGCTCTCTGAGCGTGCTCGGACAAGTCGTGGCCGGCCTGTGCTGGTGGCTGTTCCACATTTTGATCGTTCTGCTGCAGGCGTTCATCATGATGATGCTGACACTGGTTTATCTGGGTCAGGCACATGACGTCCACTGACAGTTTTTTCTTCTTCTTTTACTTTTATTCCTAATTGGAAATCTAAGGAGTTTGCAATGACCAACGTTGCTATGGTTGCCCTGGCCACTGGCTTCATCATCGGCTTAGGTGCTCTGGGTGCCTGTATCGGTATCGGCATCATGGGTTCTCGTTACCTCGAATCTGCTGCCCGTCAGCCGGAACTGATGAATGCCCTGCAAACCAAGATGTTCCTGCTCGCCGGTCTGATCGATGCCGCCTTCCTGATCGGTGTCGGTATCGCGATGATGTTCGCCTTTGCTAACCCGTTCGCCGGCTAATTGAAGTCGTCGGTTCACGTCTTTCTTATTAATGACGCCGTCAGTGCCGCAGCCTTTCCCTGTGAAGGGCCGGTGCTGACGTAACGGGGTTCCATAATGAACATCAATGCAACACTGTTCGTACAGATGGTGGTGTTCTTCATCGGTTGCTGGATTACGATGAAGTACATCTGGCCGCCTTTGATCAAAGCGATCGAAGAACGCCAACAGAAAATCGCAGACGGTCTTGCAGCTGCCGACAAGAGCAACATCGCTCTTGCTGAAGCTCAGGCTAAAGGCAAGGAAATTGAGGCCGAAGCCCGTGCACGTGCCACGACGATTGTCTCCGACGGCGAAAAGCGCGGTGCCAAGATCGTTGAAGCGGCCAAAGAGCAGGCTCGTACTGAAGCTGATGCCATCATCAGCGCAGCCAAGGCTGAAGCGCAGCAGGAAATTCAGCGTGCGCGGGAAGAACTTCGCGGCCAGGTGGCAGCGCTTGCTGTTGCCGGTGCTGAGAAGATTCTGCAGCGTGAAGTTGATGCGGCTGCTCACGCGAAAATGCTTGATCAACTTAAGGCGAAGCTTTAATCATGGCAGAACTTTCAACGATTGCGCGCCCGTATGCAGAAGGTCTTTGGCAGGCTTTGACCGAGCATAAGACATCTGCTGCGAAAATCGCCAAGATCGGTCAGGTGTTGGAAAGCTTGGCTGACATGGCGAAGGATCCGCAGGTTTCTGAACTTGTCAGAGATCCCAAGCTCACCGATGATCAGATTTTTGAAGCTGTTACCGGTGCTCTCGGCAAGGGGCTTTCTCCCGAATTGTCTGGACTGATCCGTGTCGTGATTGAAAACGGTCGTTTGGAAGCTCTCCCTGAAATTGCCGCGCAGTACCGCGCTCTCAAAAACGAATCCGAAGGTGTCGCTGACGCCTACATTGAGACCGCTTTCCCTCTGGATCAGAAGGAACTGGAAAAGGTGCTCGGAGATCTGGCCGACAGATTCCCGGGTGTCAAGCTCAACCCCATCGTCAAGGTCAATCCCGCATTGATCGGCGGGGTGAGTGTGTGCGTGGGGGACCAGATCCTCGACGTGTCCGTTCGAGCCAGACTGATGCAGATGCAGGCGGCGCTCACCGCATAAATTTCGGAGCTCAATGATGCAACTCAATCCCAGTGAAATCAGCGAACTGCTCAAGCAGCGAATTGAAGGCCTTGGCGTCTCCGCTGATCTCCGTACTCAGGGAACCGTAATTTCGGTTACCGATGGCATTTGCCGTGTTCACGGTCTTCACGACGTGATGCAGGGTGAAATGCTTGAATTCCCCAATAACACCTACGGCCTTGCGCTGAACCTTGAACGTGATTCCGTCGGCGCAGTTGTTCTCGGTGATTACGAAAAGATTTCTGAAGGCGATACGGTCAAGACGACCGGCCGCATTCTTTCCGTGCCCGTCGGCCCGGCTCTGATCGGCCGTGTGGTCAACGCTTTGGGCCAGCCCATCGACGGCAAGGGTCCGATCGACACCAAGGAATTCGACGCTGTTGAAAAGATCGCTCCGGGCGTGATCGAACGTCAGTCCGTGAGCCAGCCGGTTCAGACCGGTCTGAAGTCCATCGACGCGATGATTCCGATCGGCCGCGGCCAGCGCGAACTGATCATTGGTGACCGCCAGACCGGTAAGACGGCCATTGCGCTTGATACGATCATCAACCAGAAGGGCAAGAACCTGATCTGCGTTTATGTCGCTATCGGCCAGAAGGCTTCCACCATCGCCAACGTTGTCCGCCAGCTCGAAGAGCACGGCGCCATGGAATACACGATCATCGTGGCTGCTTCTGCCTCTGAAACGGCAGCTCTGCAGTACATTGCACCGTACGCCGGTGCCACGATGGGCGAATACTTCCGTGACCGCGGTCAGGACAGCCTGATTGTTTACGACGATCTGACCAAGCAGGCCTGGGCCTACCGTCAGATTTCCCTGCTGCTTCGTCGTCCGCCGGGACGTGAAGCCTACCCCGGCGACGTCTTCTATCTGCACTCTCGTCTGCTCGAACGTGCAGCCCGCGTGAATCCGACTTATGTCGAACGTTTCACCAAGGGAGAAGTCAAGGGTAAGACCGGTTCCATGACGGCTCTTCCGATCATTGAAACCCAGGCAGGCGACGTCACGGCCTTCGTTCCGACGAACGTGATTTCCATTACCGACGGTCAGATCTTCCTTGAAACGGACCTCTTTAACGCCGGTATCCGTCCCGCTATTAACCCCGGTATCTCGGTGAGCCGCGTGGGCGGCGCTGCCCAGACCAAGGTGATTAAGAAGCTCGGCGGCGGTGTGCGTCTGGCTCTGGCCCAGTACCGTGAACTTGCGGCATTCGCACAGTTCGCGAGCGACCTGGACGAAGCCACCCGTAAGCAGCTGGAACGCGGCCGTGTTGTGACTGAACTCATGAAGCAGCCCCAGTACCAGCCTCTTCAGGTTTGGGAAGAAGCTGTGACGCTGTTTGCCGTCGAAATGGGCTTCTACGACACTGTTGCCGTCAAGGATGCTCTGCGCTGCGAACGCGCTATGCGTGAGTTCCTGCAGACCAAGCATTCCGATCTGATTGCCCGTATCGAAGAGCAGAAGGTCCTTTCCAAGGAAGACGGAGAGGCTCTGAAGGCTGCGATCGAAGACTTTCAGAAGAACGGCGCTTACTAATTGCGCATCAGTTTGAGAGGACCACATGCCTAGTACAAAGGAAATTCGCGGAAAGATCAAGAGCGTGCAAAACACGCGCAAGATCACCAAGGCGATGGAAATGGTTGCGGCCTCGAAGATGCGCAAGGCACAGGATCGGATGCGTCAGGCTCGTCCGTACGCTGACAAGATTCGCAATATCATTGCGCACTTGGCGGCTTCTTCGAGCAGCTACACGCATCCCTTCCTCGTCAAGCACAAGGAACAGACCGGTACGTCGGCAATCATCATTGTTGCTACGGATAAGGGTCTGGCGGGCGCGCTCAACACCAACGTTCAGCGCCTCGTGCTTCATAAGTCTCAGGAACTTCACGAGAAGGGTGAAAACCTCGTGGTGACTGCTATCGGCAGCAAGGCTGTCGCTTTCAGCGGTCACCTCGGTCTCGAAGTGATGAGTCAGGTCGTACAGCTCGGTGATCGTCCGAATCTGGAAAAACTGCTCGGTGCCATCCGCGTCCAGCTGGATGCGTATGCTCAGGGTAAGGTCGATGCCGTTTATCTTGCTTACACGCAGTTTGTCAATGCGATGAAGCAGGTTCCGGTGGTCGAGCAGCTTCTGCCGCTCACAACGGATAAGCTCAGTACGATTGGTGAAGAACCGCGTCAATACTCGTGGGATTACATCTACGAACCGGATGCGCAAACTGTGCTCGACGAGTTGCTCAAGCGCTACGTCGAAGCTTTAATTTATCAGGCGGTTGCTGAAAATATGGCTTCTGAGCAGTCTGCCCGTATGGTCGCCATGAAGGCGGCTTCGGACAACGCGAAGAAACTCATTGATGATCTGCAGCTCGTCTACAACAAGACCCGTCAGGCCGGCATTACAAAAGAAATCACCGAAATTGTCGGTGGTGCCGCTGCGGTGTCCTAAAAGATTTGAATACCGAGGATTACCCCATGAGTATCGGACAAATCGTTCAGGTTATCGGCGCTGTGGTGGATATCGAATTCCCCCGCGACGACATGCCGAAGGTTTACGACGCACTTGTCCTGGAAGAGGACAAGTCCAATACCCTGGCCGAGGCAGGCCTGACTTTCGAAGTGCAGCAGCAGCTGGGCGACGGCGTGGTTCGTACCATTGCCATGGGCTCTTCTGACGGTCTGCAGCGCGGCATGAAAGTGAAGTCCACCGGCGCAGGTATTTCTGTTCCTGTCGGTCACAAGACTCTCGGCCGTATTATGGACGTGCTGGGCCGCCCGATCGATGACTGCGGCCCCATCGGCGAAGATGAACGCCGTACGATTCACCGTGCAGCTCCGAAGTTTGACGAACTGAGCCCGGCTGTTGACCTGCTGGAAACCGGCATTAAGGTTATTGACCTTATCTGCCCGTTTGCCAAGGGCGGCAAGGTCGGTCTGTTCGGCGGCGCCGGTGTCGGCAAGACCGTCAACATGATGGAACTCATCAACAACATCGCTAAGGCTTACGGCGGTTATTCCGTGTTTGCCGGTGTCGGTGAACGTACCCGTGAAGGCAACGACTTCTACCATGAAATGGAAGAGTCCAAGGTGCTCGACAAGGTCGCCATGGTGTTCGGTCAGATGAACGAACCCCCGGGCAACCGTCTGCGCGTTGCTCTGACGGGCCTGACGATGGCTGAAGCCTTCCGTGACGAAGGTCGCGATATCCTGCTCTTCATTGACAACATCTACCGTTATACCCTTGCCGGTACGGAAGTGTCCGCTTTGCTCGGCCGTATGCCGTCAGCTGTGGGTTATCAGCCGACGCTGGCAGAAGAAATGGGTAAGCTGCAGGAACGTATTGCTTCCACGAAGACCGGTTCCATTACGTCGATTCAGGCCGTGTACGTGCCTGCTGACGACTTGACTGACCCGTCTCCGGCCACCACGTTCAGCCACTTGGACGCCACCATCGTTCTGAGCCGTGATATTGCAGCTCTGGGTATTTACCCCGCTGTGGATCCGCTCGATTCCACCAGCCGTCAGGTTGACCCCAACATCATCGGTGAAGAACACTACAACACGGCCCGCCGTGTTCAGGAAACGCTTCAGAAGTACAAGGAACTGCGCGACATCATCGCCATTCTCGGTATGGATGAACTGTCTCCGGAAGACAAGCTCGCAGTGACCCGCGCCCGTAAGATTCAGCGCTTCCTCTCCCAGCCTTTCCACGTGGCCGAAGTGTTCACGGGTACGCCGGGTAAGTATGTGCCGCTGAAGGAAACGATCCGTGGCTTCAAGATGATTGTTGACGGCGAATGCGATGCATTGCCCGAACAGGCCTTCTACATGGTCGGCACGATCGACGAAGCCTTTGAAAAGGCCAAGACGATCAAGTAATAAGTCGGTTGCGGGGGTGCAGCGGTGAGCTGCCCCCGGCAGCCACACTTGATTGCCGATTACACGGAGCAACATATGTCCACGATTTTTGTTGATGTCGTCAGTGCGGAAGAGGCCATCTTCTCCGGTAAGGCGAGCTTTGTGGCTCTGCCCGGTCAGGAAGGTGAGCTCGGTATTCTGCCCGGACACGTTCCTCTGATTACCCGTATTCGTCCCGGTGCCGTCCGCATCAAGACGGAAGAAGGTCAGGAAGAAGACGTGTTTGTTGCCGGCGGCATTCTTGAAGTGCAGCCCGATCGCGTGACGGTGCTTGCTGACACGGCTGTCCGCAGCAAGGATCTTGATGAGGCTAAGGCCAAGAAGGCTCTCGAAGAAGCCAAGCAGGCCAGAGAGCAGGCGAAGAGCAATGTTGAAATCGCAAAGCTCGAAGCCACGATGTCCGCCTTGGCGGCACAGCTTGCCTACATCAGAAAACTCCGTCACTGAGAAACGAGTTTGCGGTAACGACTTTCCGAAAGACGTCCCGGCAGAAGCTGAGGACGTCTTTTTTTGCCCGGTGACAAGTTTTGCAGTAGCATGAAAAGATAGGGCGGCAGAAGGGGCCGGACTCCGTTGCCGTTATGGTCAGAAAAGCCCGGAGCACTCAATGAGGCGGACGCGGCTTTAGTACTTTAAGAGATTAAAAAAAGGGGTATTGAGCATGCTCAAGGATGTTGTTCAGGTCTGTACCGACGGCAGCGATCTTTCGCACAAAGGCATTGAATCGGCCGTGGAAATTGCCAAGGCACTGCATCTGCCGGTGGTCGGAATGACCGCGGTTTTATCCAAGCCCAACACAGTGCACGGTCTTGAACATGAGGACAAAGCCGTGCAGGAGAGACTTGCTGCGGTGAAAAACCTCGCTGAAGCCGCTGAAATTCCGTATGAACTCGTGGCGGAGCACTGTGAGTCGGTAGCTGACGGTATTCTCAATGTGGCGGACCGTCATGACGCCCGCTTTATTGTGATGGCAAGCCGTGGCCTGGGAACGTTGGGCAGCCTGATCCTGGGCTCAGAAACCCAGAAGGTTCTCGCGCAGGCCGACCGTCCCGTGCTTGTGATCCGTTAAGCGTTTTTCGGACTGAAGGCGGCTGCCGCGTCAGCGGCACTTAGCCCCCGGATGCGGACGCGCTTTGTGCGTGAGGTCTCGCCGCTGATGACATCAACGGCAGACTTCGGTACACCGGCCGTTTCAGCAATGAAGCGGATCAGCATGGCATTGGCTTTGCCGTCCACCGGAGGTGCGGACAGAGCAATTTTGAGTCTGTCGTTGTAGATGCCCGTGACGGCATTGCGTTTGGCGCCCGGTTGGGCGTGAACCGCTAAAATGCAGCCGTCCTTACCGGTATTGAGCCAAACGGGGCCCGCGGGGGAGGCTGTATTCCCCGTTTTCCCGGTCTGTGTAATTTCCCTCTGCTTTTTAGAACTCATGAAACCGAGCAACGATACTTTTCTGCGTACTTTAAAACGTGAACACACTGAATATACCCCATTGTGGCTGATGCGTCAGGCGGGAAGGTACCTGCCCGAATACAACGCAACGCGTGCCCGGCTCGGCAGTTTCATGGCACTGGCGCAGTCGCCTGAAGGGGCTTGTGAGGTAACGCTGCAGCCGGTGGAAAGATTCGGGCTCGATGCGGCGATTCTTTTTTCGGACATTCTGACCGTACCGGATGCCATGGGGCTCGGCCTGCATTTTGTGGCCGGCGAAGGCCCTGTGTTTGACCATCCGGTTCAGACCGAAGAAGCGGTGGCCAAACTTTTTGTGCCGGATCCCTGTGAGAAACTGAAGTATGTGACCGATGCTGTGAGCCTGATCCGCAAAACCCTGAACAATAAGGTTCCTCTGATCGGTTTTTCGGGCTCGCCCTTTACGCTTGCCTGCTACATGGTTGAGGGCGGATCCTCCAAGGATTTCTCCACCATTAAGAAGATGCTCTACACGCGTCCGGACCTTCTCAAGCGCATTCTGGAAGTCAATGCTGCATCAGTGGCGGCATACCTTAACGCGCAGATCGAGGCGGGCGCTCAGGCTGTTCAGATTTTTGATACCTGGGGCGGCGCGCTGGCCGACGGTGTTTACCAGGAATTTTCTCTGAAGTACATGGCCGACGTGATCCGCGCGCTGAAGCGTGAAAATGAGGGAGAGAAAGTGCCGGTCATTGTTTTCACCAAGGGATGCGGTAACTGGCTTGAAGATCTTGCGGCCTGCGGTGCGGACTGTGTGGGTGTGGACTGGTGCGTCAATCTCACGACGGCCCGCAGCCGTGTGAAGGATCAGGTGGCTTTGCAGGGCAATATGGATCCGATGGTGCTTTTTGCCGGTGAAGAGGCAATCCGCCGGGAAGCCCGCCGCGTTATTGACGCTTACGGGCCGGTCGGAAAAGGCGGTCATGTCTTTAATCTCGGCCACGGCATCAGTCAGTTTACGGATCCCGAAGCCGTCCGTATTCTTGTGGATGAAGTGCACAGTTATTCACGCGGCCGTCATTAATTCAACAGCTGATTCCACAGAGTTATCCACAGGAAGAAAGTCAAAGACCGCTGCCGTAAAAGATTCGGCAGCGGCCTTTATTTTTCTATTGAATTCGTTTCAACAGATTGAAAATAAAGAAAATTAATTTTCTTAGCGCTTCGGAAAACACGCCTCTTTGTTTTACACGGTTACCGGTGCTCCGGCGCCGGGGGAAAACTCTCCACAAAGTTATCCACAGGATGGGCTTAAGCGGGTAGAAGTGCCCTCAGAACCGTTCTATCAAACCTGAGCAAACCTGTGTAAAAGTCGGTTTGCTCACATCTGAACCTATTATTAGCTCTTCGTCCCGACACAGCCGAACTGCTGTCCCGTGTGAATGGCGGGGACTGTGTCAGAGCATCCCGGGCCTTGCGGTCCGGCCGAAGTCCTGCCGTGAACGGTAGAGCCCGAGGGCTCCTCCAAGCGGCGACGGAACCTGGCTTCAAGCTCGGCCTTCACATACTGCCTGCCGAGCTTTCGGGCGAGCTTTTCATCGCCGTCCCGTGATACCAGGTTCGCAGCAGCAACCCTGTCCGAGTGCCCCGACCAGCCGCAATATGTGCACTTAAACGAGTCCCCGTGGCGGTTGCGTTTGTCAACGCAGCCGCAGTGTGGGCACGTGGTCGAGGTATACGCCGGATTGACGCTTACTAAAGTCACTCCGTAACGTCTGCAGTAAAACTCCAGTCGTTCCCGGATATAGCCGCGCAACCAAGTGCTAAACAACCCGCGCTTGAAAGCGCGGGGTTTCCTGACACGGTGCAGGCTTTCCCGTAACAGCCAAGGTTTTTGAGGCCTTGTCTGCCCGGGCGTCCCCTGCGCCACAGGAACATTTAAAACGCAACCGCTCTACGGGTACGGGCTTCATCAGCTCGATCCGTCGGTTCCGGCGAAGGACTGCTTCGTCTTGCCGATTCGCTGGTTTGTACTGCACTATCGATCCGGCGTTCCCTGAGACTTGTTTGAGCCTCGCAAGCGCTGATTGCTCAGCCTTCAGATCGTAGCTGTCAGTGGCGGGATCCGCGAAACGTACAACCGCGCAGAGAACACAGTCATCAGTGTGATGACGTTACGCACAAATTCCGTTTCAAAGGCTTCTTCCCTTGCGGCATCCAAAATTACAACCTGTGCCGCCTGCCGACGGCAGATGGCAAAGATGAGTTCAGTTCCGAAACGCGGTTTTCGTGTGTGAGAACCAGCGTTTCAACCTCATCGGAAAGCAGTGCACTCATCAGACGCTTTAATCCCGGCTTGCGGCAGTTAAGCCCGTAACCAAGGCCCGTGATGACCTCATCGCATCCGTAATCTCTGAGGCGCTGCGCCTGTGTTTCAAGATCCGCTTTCTGATCATGGCCGCTTACGCTGGCATAACCTATTTTTTCGGCGGGCTTTGCCGTTTGCGTCATTGAGCAGGTGCTTGTAGTCTGAGTGAGCAAAGTGGCGATGGTTGCCTGCCGTGCGCAAAGTTCTTTCAGACGCCCCTCACGGCACCAGCGGCGTACTGTGCTCACGCTGACGCCTAAAACAGCGGCAAGTTGTCCTATACTGAGCAGGCTGTGGAGTTTTGCATCGCAACCTCCGTTGGTGAGGTTACACGTCTCATTGTTCCGTAAATGGACAGCTTTGGACAAATTATCCGTGGCTAGCAGTTAACCCTTCTGCTTCTGCCGTCTCTATTGTTATGAACGCGAAACTCGCCTCCCAATATGCCCGAGTCATCATTGACGCACCGCTGCCCGTTCTGGACTACAGGATTCCGGAATCGATGAGCCTGGTGCGGGGGGACCGTGTGATCGTTCCGCTGAAAAAGCGCAAGGTCGCAGGCATTGTCACGGGGCTTGAACCGCGCTCGCTTCTTGCGGATTCAAGGATCCGGTCAGTGCAGATGCTGCTGGCCGAGACCCGGCCGCTTTCGGAAGAGTGGCTCGATCTCACCCGTTTTGCGGCGTCTTACTACATGGGAAGCTGGGGAGAGGCTGCGCTGCCGGCGCTGCCGCCTTTCTGGCGCCGTGTGCCGGGGGTACGCCATGCGGCTACTGTCGCGTCCCTGCGGGAAGTCAAAGCCCGCAGCGTAAAACCAGGACCAAGGCCTCAACTCAATGAAAATCAGCGCGCTGCGGTACAGGCTGTTTTGGACAGTCACGGTTTTCAGCCGTTTCTGCTTTTCGGTGTCACCGGGTCCGGTAAGACCGAGGTCTATCTTCACATCATGGAGGAGGTCTTAAAACGCGACCCGCAGGCGCAGGTTCTGCTCCTGGTTCCTGAAATCAACCTCACCCCGCAGCTGGAAAACAGGGTGCGTTCCCGCTTTACCGACGAGACTGTGGTGACGCTACATTCGGAACTCTCCCTAAAACAGCGGGCCGCCAACTGGCTTGCCGTGCACGAAGGGCGGGCCCGTGTTCTTGTGGGAACCCGGATGGCGGTTTTTGCGAGCTTTCAGAAGATTGCCCTTCTGATTGTCGACGAAGAGCATGACACAAGTTATAAGGCGGGCGACGGCCTGCATTATTCAGCGCGCGATCTGGCTGTGAAACGAGCTCAGATGCTGTCGGTGAGCTGCGTGCTGGGTTCGGCCACACCTTCGCTTGAGACATGGGCACGGGCTGAGGAAGGAAAATACCGGCTGTTAAGGCTCGATCACCGCGCCGTGGCGGCCGCGCAGCTTCCTAAACTCACGCTCTCAGATACGCGGCATGAAAAGTTTGACATTTTCACGGCCTCCGTCAGGCAAAAGATTGATGAGGCGCTTGAAAGAAAAGAGCAAGTCCTTATCTTTGTGAACCGCCGCGGCTATGCGCCGGTTTTAACCTGCACGGCCTGCGGCTGGGTGAGCCGCTGCCGGCACTGCTCGGGGTTTACGGTTTTCCATAAAGCTGAGAAAAAACTGGTGTGTCATCACTGCGGCACGACCTATGAGGTGCCGCAGTACTGCCCCTGCTGCGGAAACGCCGAACTTGAAGCGGTCGGCACAGGGACCCAGAAAATTGAAGAGGGTATTGAAAAGCTTTGGCCTCAGGCGAGGCTTCTGCGCATTGACCGTGACAGCGTGCGCGCCAAGGGTGAGGCTGAGGCGGCCTTTAAAAAGGTGCATGCCCGGGAAGTCGATATTGTGGTCGGCACCCAGATGATTGCCAAGGGGCATGACTTTCAGCATGTGAGTCTGGTGGTTGTCTTAAACGCCGACGCGCAGCTCGTGAGTCCCGATATCCGTGCCGAGGAACGGCTTTTTGCCACCCTCATGCAGGTGGCGGGCCGCGCCGGGCGGGGGGATACGACCGGCGAAATCGTGGTGCAGACGCGGTTTCCTGAGCATCCGGTCTTTGCCGCTCTGGCAGCTCAAAGCTATGAGATGTTTGCCGGCCGGGCGCTCGGAGAGCGCCGGGAAATGCATGCGCCGCCTTTTGTTTTCCAGGCGCTTATGCGCGCCGAAGCGCAGACATTGGAGAGGGCCGTGGGATTTTTGCAGAGAGCGGCAGCTCTGGCGGCGGATCTGGCCGGAGACACGGTTTTTGTCTACGACCCGGTACCGATGTCTCTGATGCGGTTTATGGATACCGAGCGCGCGCAGCTTTTGGTGGAAGCCGACAGCCGCACCGATCTTCACCGGTTTTTAAATGCATGGAAGGCCGCCGTGGTGCCTGAGAGCGGTATTTCCTGGCAGATTGAGGTGGACCCGCAGGAAGTCTGAGGCGTTCTCAGGCTATAATCAACAGTCCGTCGCCGTATTTCAATGGATAGAATACGACCCTCCGAAGGTTGTGATGTGGGTTCGATTCCCGCCGGCGGCACCAGAATACAGAGGCGGCACGTGTGAAAAACACGGCCGCTTTTTCTTTTTTATTCCAGGATGGCCGGACATGCTGATTCCTACCGATATGTCTCTGCACAGTAAGAGCAGGCGATTTGACATTACGTTTGACAACGGCAGCAGCTACTCTTTTTCCTACGAGTTTCTGCGCGTGTTTTCTCCGTCGGCAGAAGTGCAGGGGCATATGCCCAATGAAGCCAAGCTGCAGATCGGCAAACAGAATGTCATGATTGAAGGGGCCGATGCCGTGGGCAGTTATGCGCTGCGCTTTCGCTTTTCCGACGGCCACGATTCCGGCATCTACAGCTGGGAGTATTTCGATGAACTCGGGAAAAACCAGAACCTGCTTTGGGATGAGTATCTGAGAAAAATCGCGGCGTCCGGTTTCAGCCGTGATCCCGAGGATCCGGCAACAGCAGCCGAGATTGCCCGTGAAGAGCAGGCAAAAAAAGCGCATCAGTGCCACGGGCATGCCTGACGTTTGATACCTCCCCCGACAACAGTTTCAGAAGATCCAAGACAAATGACAAACAACGGTAAACCGCAGGAGCCGCAGCAAAAAGACGGCATGACGCATTTCGGCTACAGCGCTGTGCGTGAAAGCGACAAAGCCCGCAATGTGGAAAAGGTCTTTGATTCCGTGGCCTCGAAGTACGATCTGATGAATGATCTGCTGAGTTTCGGAATGCACAGACTTTGGAAGCGGGCGGCGATTGCCGCGGCCGGGCTCTCTGAGGGCGGCAAAGTCCTCGATATCGCTTCGGGTACCTGTGATCTTGCGATCGCGTTTGCCGGTAAGGTCGGGCAAACCGGGGAAGTCTGGGCAACCGACATCAACCGGGCGATGCTCTCCGAAGGCTACAAGCGGCTGCAGAAAACAGGAACGAAGGCCCGTGTGGCGGTCTGTGACTGTGAGGCGCTGCCCTTTGAGGACAATACGTTTGATGCGGCAACGGTCTCTTTCGGCTTAAGAAACATGACGCACAAGGACCGGGCTCTGCGGGAAATGTGCCGTGTGGTACGCCCGGGCGGCCGCGTGGTGGTGCTTGAGTTTTCGCACTGCTATAAAATCGTGAAGCCGATTTATGACTTCTACTCCTTTGTTTATATGCCGTGGCTTGGCTCCAAGATCGCCGGTGACAGAGAGAGTTACCGTTATCTGGCCGAATCCATCCGCATGCACCCGGATCAGGCAACGCTTGCGCAGATGATGCGCGAAGCGGGACTGACCGGCGTGTACTGGAAGAACTTTACATTCGGCGTATGTGCCCTTCACGTCGGCGTCAAACCGCAGTAAAAAAGCGGAGAAGCAGCGCAAAGCCCGGTCCGTCCGGGCTTTTGTCTGAAAAGAACTTATACAAATCAGCGCGTGAGCTCAGATTCACGAAAGCCCGCTTTGTACAATATTGTGAGATTATTAGAAAAGCCGCACGGATAGTTCCGGCGGACATACTTCCCTGAAGGAAAAAGAGAGAGAACATGAAAAAACTTTTGGCAGTTTTTGCAATCGGTCTGATGATTGTGATGACCATGCCCCAGGCGGATGCCGCCAAGCGTTTCGGCGGCGGCAGCAGTTTCGGACGTCAGGCCCCGGTTCCGGCACTCAGCCAGAAGGCCCCGGCCGCCAACCCTGCTCAGAACTTTAACCGCCAGCAGGCCAATCCCGCCGCAGGTGCTGCGGCCGCTGCCAAACCCGCCTCGCCCTGGAAGGGCATGCTCATGGGCGCGGCTGCTGCGCTCGGTATTGCCGCTTTGGCCAGCGCCCTCGGGCTCGGTGAAGGCATGGTGCAGATTCTGATGATGATTCTGCTCGCGGTTGTTCTGTACTTCGTGTTCCGCTTTGCCATGGGCTTTTTCCTTGCCAAAAAGATGCGGGCGGCCGGAGCACAGGGGGTGGGTGCCGCCGCTCAGCGTCCTGAGGAAAGCATTCTTTCGCGCATGAGTTCTGCCGCGCAGACCGCGCAGCAGACCCCGGCTCAGCAGCCTGCGCCGGCTCCTGCCGCAGCTGCATCCGCCGCTGCCGCGGGCGCAACGCCCGGCAGCGTGATGGATACGTTTGCCACCACCGCAGCGGTTGCCAACGGTGAGCTATCCATCCCCGAAGGCTTTGACACGGCTTCCTTTGAAAAGGTCGCCAAGGAAAACTTCGCCAAACTGCAGAAGGCCTGGGATACGGGCAACGTGGTGGAGATCAGCGACTTCACGACCAACGACCTCTTTATCGCCGTCACGCACCAGCTGCGCGAACGCGGCAACACGAATCAGACCTCTGAGATCGTGGACCTCACCGCGAAGCTTCTCGGTATCGCCACCGAGCAGAATGATTATGTGGCGGTGGTTGAGTTCACGGGCGCCATGAAGTTTGACGGTGAGTTTGAGACCGTGCATGAACGCTGGATTCTCACGCGTCCGCTTAACGAAACAGAAGGCTGGCTGCTTGCCGGCATCGAGCAGGTTCAGGATCCCGTGCCGGCTGCTTAACGCATCTCAGGCATAACGGACAAGGGCCGCTGTTGTTTTTGTATGACAACAGCGGCCTTTTTGTCGGCAGCCGCAGGCTGTACCAAAAATGATGCAGGCAAGGGATATCACTTACTTTCAGGGGCCTTCAATGAGGCCTGTGTTTCATCGAGATCAAAGAAAAGGACTTTCTGACGAAATATTTATGCGCAGGGCTTTTTATTTACGCGGAACTTGTGCAAACTGCGCCCTCCGCGGGAACACCGGTGCGGTACCGTCTTTTTGAGTGACGGATGTGTCTCCCGGCCAAGATTTGGTTTTTCTTTTTTTTAAACCCTTCGTCGTTACGCTTTTTTAAGGAGAGGTGCGATGACGCAGCTGATCGTACTGGTCTGCATGTACATGCTGGTTTCGGTCGGAATCGGGTTGTGGGCGGCTCGCCGCGTACGCAATACCGCCGATTATGCTTTGGCAGGACGGTCTTTACCGCTTGCCATGGTGATTACGGCTACTTTTGCCACCTGGTTCGGCAGTGAGACCGTGCTCGGTCTTCCCGGACGTTTTATTGAGGGCGGCATCTCAGGTGTCATCGAAGAGCCTTTCGGCTCAGGCATGGCGCTCATCCTTGTGGGCATGTTTTTTGCCCGCAAGCTCTACAAGATGGATCTTCTCACCATCAGCGACTTTTACCGTCGCCGTTACGGCAGAAAGATCGAACTTGCCTGCTCGATTTTCATCATCGTGTCCTACCTCGGCTGGGTGGGAGCGCAGGTCGCGGCCCTCGGGCTCGTGTTAAACCTCATCACCGAAGGCGCGGTGAGCGTCTCGCTCGGCATGACCATCGGCACCTTTGTCGTGCTTTTTTATACGGTCTACGGCGGTATGTGGTCTGTGGCGTTCACGGACTTCTTTCAGATGCTCATCATCGTGCTCGGCCTTGCGGCAATCGCGTTCTGTGCGGGTGATATGGCAGGGGGCTTTACGAAGGTCATCGACTTTGCCGAAAGCCGGGATCTTTTTAATCCCTGGCCCGAGATGAGCGTAAGCGGCTGGCTTTTCTGGATCTCTGCCGCCATTACGATGATGATCGGCTCCATCCCGCAACAGGACGTTTTTCAGCGCGTGATGAGCGCAAAAAGCGCCGGTACCGCGGCGCGCGGTGCGGCAATGGGAGGCGCCTTTTACATCGTCTTTGCCTTTGTGCCGATGTTTATCGTCTGTGCAGCGGTTCTGGCGATGCCGGGCGTGGGGGAAATGCTTTTAAAGACGGATCCTCAGAGACTGCTTCCCACGCTGGTGAAGGACTACATGCCCGGGTGGCTGCGCGTGCTCTTTTTCGGCGCCGTTTTGTCTGCCGTGATGTCAACGGCTTCGGCCACGATGCTTGCGCCGTCGACCACCTTCGTGCAGAACGTCCTGAAGGGCTTTGTGCGGATTTCGCCGGATAAAGAACTCACCTGCATGCGCGCCACGCTGACGGTTTTTGCCGTGGCGGTGCTCACCTACAGCCTCTGGTTTGAAGGGACGGCGATTTACGACATGGTGGCGATGGCCTATCAGTTCCCGGTCGTGGGTGCGTTCTGGCCCCTGGTGTGCGGCCTGTACTGGAAGCGTGCGACTGCGCAGGGCGCATGGCTTTCCATCCTCGTGGGGGGCGCCGTCTGGATCACGCTTTCGGCCACACCTTTGGGTGAAGTTTTCCCCTCGGTGTTGGGCGGCTTTATCGCTGCGGCGGCCGGCATGGTCGGCGGGAGCCTTCTGCCCACCCGCAGCAATGCCCGCTACCGCCGCTGGCAGGCCATCACGGTGCCGGTTGCTTAACTGTTGTCGGATGAACGCCGCCTGAAACACTTTCGGGCGGCGGGTTTTTCTGTCCGAAAACAGAGAAAAATCCTGATTCTTCGGGCATATGTGTGGGTAGTTAGTCCCCCGATTTTGGGCAACGAGAGCCTGTTAACAAATACGGAGAGAGCCCCCGG
>ENA-UOJC01000509-UOJC01000509.1-human-gut-metagenome-genome-assembly--contig:-C104-NODE-509-length-67873-cov-30.843051_pt1 | contig 67873 bp, 55 predicted proteins | sample MGYA00242339_ERZ723886 | MGnify/ENA metagenome assembly ERZ723886 | reverse complement strand
AATCAGCCCTAATTTTTATGCTGCTCTATAAAGTTTAGCGGACAGTAATAATTTTGAGTATAATATCCGACTATTCAGAATCGACTCTTTTCGTTTGAGCCTGCTCCGCGTCCCTTGTAACGGTCACGGGTGGAATTGAATGTGTACTGTAGTGTCAGGTAAAATGAACGACTTAGGTCAGTAACACAAACATAACGGGTTATATCCCTGCTGAATGTGGTGACACCATAATTGCGCTTGTTGAAGATATCGTTTGCCTCGACAGAGACGCTGAAGCTGTTGTTGAAGAATGCCTTGTACAGTTTGGCGTTCAGGTAAGAACAGGATTTGCGATGCATGTTTCTGTCGTTGCCTGCGCTTTCCCATGCCATATCCACATTCAACCATATATCGTAAGGAATATGTATGGCATTCTGCCACTGCACCATCCCTTGTGGGTTATTCAGGTGCTTACGCCCTTTCTATGTGTCTATTGCGAACCATTGTTTCGTTATGCCGAGATTTATTCTGGGTTCCCAGATGCCGACATTGAAACTTGTCCCTATAAAAGCGCGGATTGAATGTATCTCCGGGAAATTATCAAGGGTCATCAGCTTCACTTCGCCGCTTTCTCCGTAGGGCTTGGTTGTCGATATTATGGGATCCTTTTTGTAGGTATATGACAATTGTGCGAAGATTCGTCTCCATGCTCCGGTAAGTTCTACGGTATGCGTCTTCTCCGGCTTAAGGTATGGATTCCCTCCTTGAAGTGTAAAACGATTGATATAATCTATTGTGCCATCCAGATCGCCATAATTCGGCCGTCGGGTCTTACCGGTATAACTCATTGAAAGCTGAACCTTATCTATCGTCGTCGACATAAAGAAGGAGGGGAAGAGATTGTTGTATGTCTTGCTCTGATCTTCATTTTTCTGGCCGTTCTCCATATAATCGAATTTCACATGCTCATATCTCAATCCGGCTCCGAGACTGAGAGGACCGAATGTCTGTCTGAAATCAAGGAATCCGGCAATATTATTTTCATCGACCCGTGTATTCGCATCGTTTATGATTTCCGCGTCGGTCATATAATCGGAGGAGAAGCGCGAGGCCACAAATTCCTCTCCGACCTCAATCCCGCCTTTCCACACAGGATAGCTTAAAACCAGTTTCTCCGCGAACATACGTCCACGATTAGTCCCCAAAGAGTTTATCAACGAGTTCCCCTCGTTCACGCTGACTTCATCCACCGTAACATTTGACCGGGACTTATTCCATAGATAATCGGTGTTCATATCAATACCGAGATTCCCGACTTTGCCATTATAATAGATATTGGCATAATGTTGCGGAAGCTTTTTTGTGTCACCTGAGCGTGCGCTTGTGGCTCCATCTAAGAACTCTCCGTTAGCCGACAGTTCAGTCACATGAGTATGATGCATCTTGTCACTCGTGATTCCATTGTAGTAATAAGCTCCTATTGAATGTCTCTCATTGAACATATATGAGAATCCGGCTTTTCCGAAGAAGTCATTTACGTTTCCGTATCCGTTCTGGGTTATCTTTTCTTCCCATAGCTGAGAAGAGTTGGATACTCCATATTGGTTGCTCTGGAACTTTGCCGTCGCCTCGCCGAAATTGGCGAATACCTCCAGTCCTCCCGTCCGATATTTGAAATTCGCCTGGTTCACATTTGAGAAATATTTATTTTCTCTGAGAGTGGCCCGAAGCAAACCGCTGAAACCATCTCCCCGCGGACGTTTCGTTGTTATACGGATTACGGAGTTTACCGATGCGTCATATTTGACTCCCGGATTTGTCACGACCTCTACGTTTTTTATATCGGCCGAACTTATCTGCATTAGTTCATTGGAATCCCGCACGAGGCGCCCATTAATATAAATCGCCGGAGATCCTTTGCCGAAGACTTCAAAGACCCCGTTGCGACCCACAACCATTGGAACCTGAACCAAGACATCCTCCGCTGTTCCGGCATGTTCAAGCTGTGTGCCTGCGACATTGGTCACAAGGGCATCTCCTTTTATGGCTGTTACGGGGCGATTGGACTTTACCACGACTTCGCCAAGCATGGTGCTTAGTCAAGCGCAATTATACCAAAATCTCCCGTCAGAGGAATATCAATGATTTGAGAGTAATAACCAATGGAAGATATTTTTATAAATTTGGAACCCTCACAATTTTCCCTGAACACAAATAATCCGTTCTCATCAGTGACTGTACCCGCGATATAGGTGGAGTCAGATTTAAGCACGACAACATTTGCAAAACTTATTGGAGCTTTGTTTTCATCTACGACAACCCCTTTCAATTCTTGGACTCCGGCAATTACAGGAGCAACGCCCGATTGGCCCGTAATATCTGCATGTGCCAATGCAATGAAGGGCACCGCGACCATCAGGCTAAATATTGAAAAGATCGTAATTATTCGTATCATATCATTGTTGTTTCGATTTCTTAGGCAAAATTACAGCCGCAGAAAATTCCTCGCCATACCCAAATGGGTACGATTGCATCTCGGATAGAAAACGTACCCTTTTGGGTATGGCACAACAATCAGTATACTCCTATTTTACAGAGTAACAATTTTCGAATATGACAGGAGAGGAAAAACGTCTGATTACAGTTAGCTATGCCTGTGATAAGAAAGGCTAAGACGATGCAGCATAACGGACAGCGGCGTACATCTGCGTAAAGATAGCGGCTGACATCGCCGTCGGGCGCAATGTCAAGCACTTTCCGAGATTCTATCCCAACAAGAATTTAGAGTAGCTTACTATTGGTCGCCGCCACTATCGCCTCCGAAATGTTACGGACTTCCAATTTCTCGAATATGCGCTTACGGTATTTCTTGATTGTGTCGGGAGAGAGGCAGATTTTATCAGCTATTTCTGACATGGTATATCCCTGAATTGAGAGCGTCAGCACTGACTTCTCCCCGTCAGTGAGTGAGGGCATCTGCTTTTTAATCCATCGTTACGGACTTCCAATTTCTCGAATATGCGCTTACGGTATTTCTTGATTGTGTCGGGAGAGAGGCAGATTTTATCAGCTATTTCTGACATGGTATATCCCTGAATTGAGAGCGTCAGCACTGACTTCTCCCCGTCAGTGAGTGAGGGCATCTGCTTTTTAATCCATCTTCGTGAAACGGTATTGTATTCAAAGTATTCGGATGAGCCGACACGGTGCATTTCGATATGTCCCGCGTCGGTGTGGGTGGCAGCCGATACGACACACAGCGCAAGCCATCTCCTGCCATCGGAGGTGAGGGCAAGCGGCGTCAGCTTTTGGTTAATGAGAATCTTTCTATCGCTGTTGAGAATATGGAAGTCGGAGGTGATACCAATCCTTGCGCTCATGGACAGGAATATCGTTATAAAAGGCGAACCCGGCTTTGTTGAGAGTAAGCAGCAACGGCTGTTCATTCTCCGGAACAAAGTCAAGGTAGAAGCGGTGTCCCAATTCCTTCACCCGTTCCGGCGACAGACCGCACAGGAACATCGAATTTGGTGATATATATAGAAAGTTTTGTCTGAAATAGTCGATGATATAGACGCTCTGATAAGATGAACGCGAAAACGCCTCTGCCGAGTGGATATATTCATCCACACGGCTGTAATCGACTCCTTCCGAGAGTCGGATCTCGTTATCTGGTATGAAGAATTCACTTGGCGTTTCCACTTGCTATTGTTTTTGTGGGTACAAAATTAGCGATTTTTCTCAATGACTCGCTGTGTAGAGCCTCAAATCTACTGCGACTAAGAGAAAAAGAATCGAATTAAATATAACTAACGCGCCCCTTAAAAATCCCAAAATCGGGTATCCGGTTTTCGATTTCTTCAACTAATTAGTATACCACGAGTACACCATTAATTTTATAATAATCTATATTACAGCATAGTTATGAACTGTGAAATTAGATATGATATGTGAAGGAGGTGTCATCGCCATCTTGCATACCTGACCTTAAAATCCACGTCGCGTAACCTTTGAAGTCGAAACCATTGGCTTTCTCCAGACGCTGGATAAAATCGGCAGTACAAATGTCTGAAATTTCGAAATTTGGGTCTTTGGCGGTGTCAAAGACCAAATTTTCATATAATTGCTTGATTTTGGATTCAATATTGAGGAAATGATTTATAAAGAACTTTCTCCGCCTCTTATAAATATCGCACCCGGCTCTTTGAAAGTTATTGCAACAGTATAGTGTAAATTGCTCTTTCGGGGAGTAAAGTATTTGACACGGAATTTGGGGAACGCATTGACAAGCCTTAAAGCCTCTTCATTTGCCGCCTCGTTTTTGCTCGGGCGCATAATCCTCGGATTACTTACTGAGCCATCGGGATGAACGGTAAAACTAACAAACACTCTTTCACAACCTTTGTAACCTTCGGGCACTTTGATGTTGGCATCAATCCACTCTTTTAGTTTTCCGTTACCTCCGGGAAACTCACAGCGAGGGTCAACATTTATAAAAAGTTGCTTCAATTCCGCTTTAATTCCGGCAACGGTTTCGGGCGAAACTGTCATAAATACCGCCCGGTTGCCATACTCATCGTTTTTTATTTCCATTTTTTGAATGGAGTCAGTCGGTACCATATCAGGATATGCCCCTGCAATCCATTCATTATTGAAATAGAAGAATACTGTTTCAGTCTCCTGTTCAGTCAGGGGAAACTGAATTTCTCTTACAATTGTGTCGTTCACACTGCAATTCTGCGCGAATGCTATGCACGACTGAATGATAATCGATGAAACTAAAATTAACTTCTTCATATAATTCATTTTATCAAGAAGTTAGGTCAATGTTCAATCTCAGCTATATCCACTAACATCATATGAGCTAACATAAATCTATGGTAGATAAACACAAGCAATGAGTTTACCTACCAATAGATTTTAGCGATAATTAGAATAATAACTCGATATCGGACCGAAGCTGTTTGCAGATTTTGTCAAAAACTATATTTCCCAGTTCGGACTTTCGATGCTGAGGTGTCCTGTCAAGCATATTACAATTATCTAAAACATGCTTTTTTATGTATTCAAACGCCTTTTTCTCATTTAGAACTATGAACTCATTGACTACATTCGTTTTGTCAATTATTCTATCAAATAGATGGTATGCAGTAAAGAGCATCTTTGTATTAGTTGCCATTGGCATATCATTTGGCAAACCATCATTAAGCACTGCAAAGGGATTGTATGGATTTGCGCCATGTGCTTGACAAGCCTGTTCAACCTTGTTGATTAAAAATCTTTGCCACTGAATAAGCAGCATCATTAATCTTGCTGCTGCTTCATCGTGTACGTTTTGTTTCTCTGAGTTAAGCGCTTGAGAAAAACACAGGAAGGCATTTTCGGCTCTAACTTCTTGTATATCCTGGTCGGGCTCTTGAAAACCAAGACACACCTGAAAGACTTTCCCAATTAGAAGTGGACTATCTATGTCTAGGAGTTCAGATGGGTTGTGAACAAAATAGTTATAGATGTGTTTGGCGCATTGTTCCAATGTAGAATAGTCCTGCATTCCGAATGCAGTCCATGCCATCAGCGCATTATAGCTTAAAGCATTATCCATGAATAATTTGTTTTGCAATTTAAGTTTTGCGAGTTCAGTTTGCGAGACTTAAATTACAGATTATACTTTACTGAACAAACATTATACGGTAGTAATATTCATCAATATCTTTGGGATTTACTATGATGAATGCTATTGTTTTTCCTTGTTGCTTGGAAATCATGAACATATTAATTTTACCATGCTCAAAACCGCTATGAGTAATCGGCATTTCTTCGATAATCTCATTACCACGAACCATTGAAGTTTGAGAAACCTCTGCTCGTTCATTCTTGTGATAGAAAGCCGAGATTATTCTGAATTGAACAAGGGGAAATTCGCGGCCAAAGTCATTGTCAAAAACTTGAACAAAGATTGTTCCGTTGTTAGATACGCGCATTATGCTTGCCGTCGCATTTGAAAGTATTGAAGTTCTTTCGGCTCGTTCTTCAACCGCATTAACATAATGACATCTTTCAACTATAATCTTGTTGAAATCAGCCATAAATGTACCACCTTCACTGATTTGTTTTATCGATACTGTCATTGTTTGTTGTGCCGTTTAATCTGTTGGCTCTTCAGGTTTCTTGTTTTCTCAATATTCTTATTCCAAAGTGGCCCAACTCAGGAAATAAATAAAAGAGGCGTGGGCTGCTATGCCACGCCTTTACGGATAGGTGGTAGGAATACCTGTATATGAAGATGTGGAAATAACAACTCCACGCCGTATGGCATGGAGACTGTTATGACTTTCTCTTGCATATACATGGATGTAAGTTTCCTACGCTTTATCCATACAAGCAGAAGACATAACGTCTCTTAGTTTCAATATGTCGTAGATAGAATATGTCTATCCAATTGCAAAGTTAGCAATTTTTTCTGAATGTATTGCCATTCAGCCCAAAAAAATTGGGCAAATTCGAGAAAAGAAGTGAAGTATTAAATATGGCACATCTGCAATCATTATCGACTATAATTTCGAGTTTTTAAGAGGAACTTGAACCATAGGGACAAGTCTGAATTCCGGACAAATTTTTCGAAACAAATATCGCTTCGCGATGCAGGCCGTGATTGGTTGCGGGCCTGAAATCGCGAAGCGATTGTTTTATTGGGAGGGGGGCTATTAGAGGGTTGGGGTCAGCGGGAGAGACGCGTCGATAGCTCGTCGTGATCTTGCGAAGCGATTTCCCAGAGGGACATCGCGTTTTCGAGGTCGCGGTTGAGCTTGGCGTGGCGGTCAAAGATGTCGCCTTCGATTTCCCCGGCGGCAATCTTGGCTTCCAAAGCCGCGATTTCCGATTCAATTCGGGTGATTTCGGATTCAGCTTCCTCGACCTTCTTTGCCGACCGTTTGAGCATCTTGTCGCGCTCGCGCTGTTCGGCATAGGTCAGTTTGCGTTGGGGTTGGGTGTTGCCGTCTGATTGGGGGGAAGCCCCCTGATTGGTCGTCGGAGCAGGTTTGTCGGTTTGTTTTGCCGGAACTGTCGCGGCGGGGCGGTTGCGCTCCAGTTCGCGAAGGTTGTCGAGCTTCTTCTTTTCAAGGAACTCATATATTCCTCCAAGACATTCCCTGACTTTGCCGCCACCGAACTCGTAGACCTTCTCCACCAGTCCGTCGAGGAACTCACGGTCATGGCTGACCACAATCACGGTTCCGGTGAAATCCTTGATGGCCTGTTTGAGTATATCCTTAGTGGCCATATCAAGATGGTTGGTCGGCTCGTCGAGGATGAGTAGATTGACCGGTTCGAGCAGCAGGCGTATCATCGCCAGACGGGTTTTCTCCCCGCCCGACAATACTTTGACTTTCTTGTCGGATGCCTCCCCGCCAAACATGAATGCCCCGAGGATGTCACGGATTTTGGTGCGGATGTCACCGACGGCGACCCTGTCGATGGTGTCGAAAACCGTTATGTCCTCGTCAAGGAGCTGAGCCTGGTTCTGGGCGAAATACCCTATTTTCACATTGTGGCCGATTTTGAGTTCGCCTGTGAAAGGTATCTCGTTCATTATACATTTTACCAGAGTGGATTTTCCCTCGCCGTTTTTCCCGACGAATGCCACTTTCTCGCCACGTTTGATTGTGAATGTAGCGTGGTCGAAAACCTGATGGTCACCATACGCCTTGCCTACATTGTCGGCGATTACCGGATAGTCGCCCGAGCGGGGCGCGGGAGGAAAGCGAAGGTTCAAGCGGGAGTTGTCAACCTCGTCAACCTCGATACGTTCGATTTTGGCGAGCTGCTTCATACGGCTCTGTACTTGGACAGCTTTCGTGGCCTTGTATCGGAAACGTTCGATGAAGGCCTCGGTGTCGGCGATTTCTTTCTGCTGGTTGAGGTATGCGCGCATCTGCTGTTCGACACGTTCTTTGCGCAGCTCCACAAACTTGGAGTAGTTGACTGAATAGTCATAGATCTTTCCGCAGGAAATCTCGATTGTGCGGTTGGTCACATTGTCGATGAATGCCCGGTCATGGCTGACAAGCACCACGGCGTTGGCCTTGGTGGAGAGGAACTGCTCAAGCCATTGAATCGACTCGATGTCGAGGTGGTTGGTCGGCTCGTCGAGCAACAGCACGTCGGGACGTCTCAACAGGAGTTTGGCCAGCTCGATTCGCATACGCCAGCCCCCGGAGAACTCTGAGGTAAGGCGGTTGAAGTCGCTTCTGAGGAATCCAAGACCGATAAGGGTCTTTTCCATCTCCGCTTCGGCGTTCTCGCTCTGCTCCATCGCCAGGCGTTCAGACAGGTCGGCGATGTCATCAATCAGTCTCTGGTAGTCGGCAGACTCGTAATCGGTGCGTTCCGCCAGCTCCGCGTTCATACGGTCAAGGCGTTCCTCCATCTTGTCGACATGGGAAAACGCCTCGCGAACTTCCTCAACCACCGTGCGGGTGTCGGTGAGTTTCATCTGCTGGGGAAGATAGCCTATGGTCGTGTCGGGCGGGACAGCCACCTGACCCGATGTCGGCCGCTGGAGTCCTGCAATGATTTTCAGCATGGTTGATTTGCCGGCGCCGTTCTTGCCGACCAGGGCAATCCTGTCGCGGCGGTTAATCACATAGCTGATGTTGTCGAATAATGATTTTGCGCTGAATTCTACTGAGAGGTTCTGTACGGAAATCAAGGCTGTTTATTTTTTCTTTTTGAGGTGATGAATGACGAGCCGGCGGCTCTCGGTGATGACAATGTCTACGGCGACATCGTGTGGCTCTGACGGTATTTCCTCCTCAAGGAGCTGGAAATCATAGCCGACACCGACCTTTGTGGCCTTAGTCTCGGCGAGAAGACGGTCGTAATATCCCTTGCCGCGTCCGACGCGGTTGCCACGCCTGTCATATGCGACGGCGGGAACGACAACCAATTCTATCTGGGAGATGTCGGCTGTGTCGTTGCCTGTCGGTTCCTCGATATGGAACGCCCCCAAGGCCATCCGTGACCTGTCATAGGGGAGAATCTCGAGATTCAGGCCGTTGACACGGGGAAGGAAGAAATGTTTGCGGCCACACCAGCGCTCAAGAAACTCGTGGGTCGACAGTTCGTCGGGCAGGGAGTGGTAAAGCAGTATGTTCTCGGCGAGGGTGAATGCCGCCGACTGCTCCAGACGGCTGAAAACAGAGGCCGCCGCACTCATTTTTTCCGATGCCGACAACAGGCTTTTGCGGGCCTTGACGCGGCTGCGTATATCTTCCTTGTTCATGGCTAATTGTTATGCTTGTCAAAGAAGTCCTTATCGCGAGGCTTCACCTTCCGGTTTCGTTACCGGCTGTTGCGCCGGCATGATCGGGAAAGCGGCGTTTCCTTTGAGAAGCTCGTCTATCGCGCGTCTGACGTTGATGTCGTCGGAGTTGGAAATCTCGAAATACGCGCCATATCCGAGCGCGTCACGCGCAATCAGGGCTTTCAGTTGATTAACAATCAAGTCATGGGAAATGTTGATGTAATACCACCGTGCGGGGATGCCGTTGCGCGATGCGAACAACACAAACTGACGCAGCAGGGCATCATCATTGGGTAGCAACTCGAGAAGCTCCTTGACGTTGGATGCCTTGCGGAGCACCTCGCGGTTGTCATCCACATAGTCGAAGGCATACCGTTGGAGCAGCCCGGCGTTGGCCACATTTATATAATAGGAGCTGATGCCGGAGGTGTCGTTGGGGACAAAGATGTCCGGCATGATACCGCCTCCACCATAAACCGTGCGGCCATGGAGGGTGGTGTACTTCAGGTCGGTGTTGAGCTTGATGGAGTCCGCCGAGAACATCTCGCCGCGCTGATAACGGTCGAGAATGTCATGCTCGTAGACAGAGAGGTTGGAGTAATCTTTCTGGATACTGCGGCCCGAGGGTGTGTAATACCTTCCGACGGTCAGGCGAATCGCGGAACTGTCGGGAAGCACCGACTGCCGCTGTATAAGCCCTTTGCCGAATGAACGGCGACCGATTATCAGTGCGCGGTCATTGTCCTGCAGCGCACCGGCGAAAATCTCGGAGGAGGAGGCTGAGAACTCGTCGAGGAGAACCACCACCTGGCTTTCGCGGAACGACCCTGTACCGTCGGCGGTGATGTGGGTGCCGGAATTGAAGTCGCGTCCCTTGGTGCTGACGATAGTCTGGCCCGGTTCGAGGAACTCGTTGGCCATCATGTAGGCGATTTCCATATAGCCGCCGGTATTGCCGCGAAGGTCGATGATGAAATCCTCAGCTCCCTCGCGACGCAGCTTCGACAGTCCCTGGAAGAACTCGTCGTAGGTAGTGCGGCCGAATTTGTTGACCTTCACATAGCCGATTCCGGGGGAGGCCATATATGTGGCGTCGATTGTGTTGACGGGAATGTCTCCTCTGACCACGGTGTAGCTCAGCGGCTTTTTGGAGTTGGCTCGTTTTATCTGGAGCTGCACCTTGGTGTTTTTCTCTCCGCGCAAGGTGTGGAGCACTTTCTCCTGGGTGATGCCGATTCCGGCGACATCCTCGCCGTCTACCTTAACAATCCTGTCGCCAGGGAGGACTCCGACCTTTTCGGCAGGTCCGCCGGGAATGACCTCAAGCACCTTGATAGTGTCGTTGTCAATCATAAACTGTATGCCGACCCCGCTGAAAGAGCCGTCCAAGTCTTCGTTGACCGCCTGGAGGTCGCTCGCCGGGATGTAGGCGGAGTGAGGGTCGAGGTTGGTCAGCAGACTCGGAATGGTTTTCTCTATCAGGCTGTCAAGGTCAACCTCGTCAACATACTCGTTCCTGACGAGATTGAGGATTGTCTGGAATTTTTTCTGGGCAGCGGTGGGACCGTTCTCCTTGTTCACAAGGTCTCCGGCGAGAAAGCCGAGTATGAACATCGCGGCGGCGATCAGTGGAGTCCACGCTGATAATCTGTTGGGTTGTGACATGATTGCGGAAAGTCTTGAAATCTGTCGGTCAAGGTTGTGTGATGTCCGGAATATGGACGCATTCTATTCCGGCCCTGCGCAAGAGGTCGAGGCCGTCGGTGATTCGGTAAAGCTCATTGTAGACGACCCTCTTGATTCCGGCCTGGATTATGAGCTTGGAACATTCCATGCAGGGTGAGGCCGTGATGTAAAGTGTGGCCCCGTCTGATGAGTTGTTGCTCCGCGCCACTTTGGTTATCGCGTTGGCTTCTGCATGGAGCACATAGGGCTTAGTGACACCAGACTCATCCTCGCATACATTCTCGAAACCCGAAGGGGTCCCGTTGAATCCGTCGGAGATAATCATTGAGTCCTTTACTATGATGGCACCGACCTTCCTGCGTTGGCAATAGGAATTTTCCGCCCATATGGCGGCCATTCTCAGATACCTGCGGTCGAGAGTCTCTTGTTTGTGGGATTGTTCCATTTCAGTCCTTGAAAACAGCTTGCAAAGATACGAAAAAATCCTGTTATTCCGCAAATTGAGGGACGTAAATTCGATGGATTTTGGCTGATAAGGAAAAGTTTTGTAACTTTGCAAAAGGAGAGACCTCTCCAAGACTGTTTTTTACCTCTCTTAAATTCATAAAATGAGATATCTCAAAACTATTGTTATTGCCATTTCGATGTTGTTTTCCGGAGTGGCGTTGTCATCCTGCGGCAGTGACGAACCCGATGTGACCCCTACCGTGTATGTCTCTGCCGGAGCCTCGACCCACATAGAAATCAATCCCTGGGGTTCTGTGGTGGCAAACGCGCTGGTGTTCAATTCCACAGGCGACTGGGGCGCGGAGGTTCGCGCGGCGAACTCTTCATATGAGATTCTGGAAAACCAGGATGCCGACTGGCTCGAAGTGCTGCCTTTCCAGGGAGGCCCGGGGGAAATCAGGGCATCGCTGTATGCCATCCCCAATAACGGAGAGGATGACCGCTATGCCGTGGTCGTGGTGAGTTCCCCGACCAACTCTATATCCTTTCAGGTCGTGCAGCATGCCCGTACTACCGGAGATGGAGATGGCCTGAAGCCCAATCCCGGCGAGGATTGACATCAGGAATGCTGTGTCTGGCTTCCCCGGATGACATCAAAACCTTCAATCACGTTTCGCAATGGCTCATTGCTACGAAACGTGATTTTTTATTGCAATAGAATTTTTCTTGTTTAGGGAAAATTTTGTAACTTTGTTGGCAGAAGACTTTCAAAGAGTTTTTTCTCTCCAGGGACAGAAAGGCGCGCTTGCCTTTGTGTGCCCCGGATTGACTTGTGTATTAACGTATATCAATATAGATGAAGCATATAGGCGCACATGTCTCCACCCAGGGTGGGGTAGCTGCCACTCCGGCGCTTGCCCACGAACTTGGCGCGAAAGCGTTCGCGTTGTTCACCCGTAATCCGTCGCGATGGAAGTCTCCGGCCATTCCTGATTCGGAAGCCGCGCTGTTTCGTGAGAATTGCGCCCGCTATGGTTTCGCTTCCGATTTTATATTGCCGCATGACAGCTTTTTGATTAACCTCGGTTCGCCGGACGCTCAGAAGCTTGCCATGTCGAGGACAGCGTTCCTTGATGAATTCCGCCGGTGTGAGCAGCTCGGGCTGACTATGTTGAATTTCCACCCGGGCTCCCACCTCAACCTTATGGATGAGGATGACTGCCTGAAACGTATCGCCGAATCTGTCAACCTGGTTTTGGCTGATACCAAAGGTGTCACCGCCGTCATCGAGTCTACCGCCGGTCAAGGCTCCAACCTCGGTTTCAGGTTTGAGCATCTCGCCCGGATAATAGAGCTTGTCGATGACAAGGCTCGGGTCGGAGTATGCGTGGACACCTGCCACTCGTTCGCGGCCGGTTATGATTTCACCACACCGGAGTCGTATGAGGCTTCATGGAAGGAGTTTGACGACGTGATCGGCTTCTCCTATCTGCGAGGCATGCATCTTAACGATTCCAAAAAGGGTGTCGGCTCAAAAGTTGACCGACACGCGTCGATTGGAGAAGGGGCCTTGGGCCGCGACTTTTTCAGTATGCTTATGCGTGACCCGCGTATGGATGGTATTCCACTGATTCTTGAGACCCCCGACGAGTCGCTTTGGCATAATGAAATAGAATGGCTTTACAGCCAAGCATCAGATTGAAAGGATTATTTCCCAGATAAACCATCTTATTTACATTCACATAAGACAAACAGTCAACTATCATGAAAACTAAACCCGACCTAAGTTTCTGGAAACTTTGGAATCTCAGCTTTGGGTTCTTCGGTGTGCAGATAGCCTATGCCCTGCAGAGCGCGAATGTGAGCCGAATCTTCGCCACACTCGGAGCTGACCCCCACGACCTGAGCTATTTCTGGATTCTTCCCCCTCTGATGGGGCTTGTTGTGCAGCCTATTGTGGGTACAGCCTCAGACAAGACATGGAACAAGATAGGCCGCCGTCTCCCGTACCTGATTTTCGGGGCAGTAGTGGCGGTAATCGTGATGTGCCTCCTTCCCAATGCCGGTAGTTTCGGCCTGGCGGTTTCGTCGGCCATCCTCATCGGTCTTGTTGCACTGATGCTGCTCGATACCTCCATCAATATGGCCATGCAGCCGTTCAAGATGCTTGTCGGCGATATGGTGAACGAGAAGCAGAAGGGGCTTGCCTATTCCATCCAGAGCTTCCTTTGCAACGCCGGCTCGATTGTGGGATATGTGTTCCCCTTCCTGTTGACATGGATTGGTTTCCGTAACACCGCCGCATCCGGTGTGATTCCCCAGACAGTGGTGTTTTCGTTCTACTTCGGAGCGGCCATACTCCTTGTATGCGTGATATACACCCTGATGAAGGTCAAGGAATGGCCTCCCGAGCTGTATCGCGAATACAACGGTGGTCCTGAAGTGAAGGCTGACGGGAAGAAGGAGAAGACCAACCTCCTCAAACTTCTTGTCAATGCGCCCAAGACCTTCTGGACTGTCGGCCTCGTGCAGTTCTTCTGCTGGTTCGCTTTCTTGTTCATGTGGACCTACACCAACGGTACTATCGCCAAGAATGCATTCGATTGTCCGGAGACAACTACCGTAACCGGTCTGTCTGTGGCCGGAGCAGATGGCAAGGGGGCCGAAGTGCTTTCCGCCAAATATATCCTGACAGCTGACAACAAGGTCATCATTGACCATGGCAAGGCTTGTGTGGCCGGTATAGTCACGGCCGACGGCCAGTTTGTCGAAGGACGTGACATCTCTATCGCCGACACGAATGTAGACGCTATCTCGATTAAATCCGGCAACCTCGACATTCAGGTGCCGACTGAAGGAATCGAGGTCGTGTCTCCTGTGGTCAAGGATGGCATCATCAGCTCCGTCGGTGGTGTGGCCTCATATGGATTCAATGAGGAGATATCTTCCGGCGATGTCGTTGTGATTGTCGATGGACGCCGTGTCGAGACCCCCTCGTTCAAACTCGTCGATTATCTGTCGCGTATGGACGGGGAGACCAAAGTCATCCTGGCAGACATCTATACCCATGACCCCAAGACCGGTGAGCTTTTTGTTGACGGCACGAAAGAGGCCACCATCTCGGATCCTTCGAAAGCTGCTTTCGAGACATCTGTTGTGCTTAACACAGAGTCATCCCAGTATAACGACGCCGGTAACTGGGTAGGAATCCTGTTCGCCATCCAGGCTATCGGTTCCGTTCTGTGGGCTATCGTTCTGCCTCAGTTCCGCAGCCGCAAGTTCTCATATGCTCTCAGTCTGATTCTCGGAGCTGTCGGTTTCGTTTCCGCCGGTTACTTCACCGATCCTTACCTGCTTTTCGTTTCCTTCGCGCTTATCGGTTGCGCGTGGGCGGCTATGCTGGCGTGGCCTTTCACGATTCTCACCAATTCGCTCAAGGGTGGTAACATTGGTGCATACCTTGGACTGTTCAACTGCTCCATCTGTATTCCGCAGATTGTTGGCGCGCTCCTCGGTGGTGTCATCCTTTCGGCCATCGGTAATCCCGATGAACTCGCGCCCCAGTATATGATGATGGTGATTGCCGGTATCTCGCTGTTCCTTGGAGCCGTCGCAGTCTATTTCATCAAGGAGCATTCATCAGAAGCCAAAGCCTGACGGAGGCGATAGTCTTGATATGTTTTTAAATCAGAAAAGAATGAAAAAAACAATATATTCTTTATGTCTCGCTTGTGTGGGGATGATTGGCTTTGCTTCTTGTTCCGCACATGAGGATTACGACGATTATGTGGCCAGCTTAAAATCGCAGACCGCCGTGATTGACACCATTTCCTCACCTGCCTCGTATGCTGTCTATCTGGACTCTTTGGCAATGAAGGCAGAAGCGTTTGAACAACTCGGAGTGAAACTTGATCCTACACAGAAAGAGGAACTTACCGTGCTGTCAATGCAGATTCAGCAGGCTCTGACCGCAAAATATGAACAGCTTGCAAAGCAACCGGCGTGTGCTGAGACAGTTCTTGAAGCTTCGATGCCGGTTGATTCCATCGACCAGGCTACCAAAGTTGTTGAGCTTGATTAAGCCGACTGGCCTCTCCGACGATTGTGGAGATGGCGGTTGCCAAGTCTCGGTTCTTGCTGATGCTGATAGAGTTGCGAAAAATATCGTAACCGCAATGTAACAATGTAACAGCTTTGTTTTGTAGCCGTAATCACCACACTGCTAAAATTTTATAGATGCGAGATCGTCCTAAATTTAGGACGATCTCGCTGTTTTATGATTTGTTAACATATTCGTTGCGAATCTTTGGTCTATATTTGCAAAAAACAGAACGCTGTCATCCTGGAGTGTTGTCAAGCGAAAAATGTTGTATCATACTGAAAAGATGATAGTTTAGATGATAAAAATGCGGACGGCAGGCCTATTCCATCCAAACCGCCATATTCAAGTGCCTGCCGTTTCGCATTTCTGTTTTGTATAGATGCTATTTTATAAAAATATTGAAATCACAGAGGGATTAATATGATGATATAGCTGTTGAAATCTTTTGCCAATATGTTTATTTTTTATTAACTTTGCAGTATCAAACACTCTTTAAGGGATGTTTGATAAAGAGTGATTAACCCCGAAGTTCCTCACATCATATTTTAATAGAGCCGTGAATCTCGTCATTGACCATCTTGAATGTCTTTTGCGTCGATATGATTGCGTGACGGTGCCTGGAATAGGTGCCTTGATGGTCCGTTATCGTCCGGCGAGATTCGACAGCCGCAATCCTCTTGTGTTGTTGCCGCCATCACGGGAAATCGCCTTCAACGGTGCGCTTGTCGAGTCAGACGGCTTGTTGGAGAATTCAGTCGCCCGCAAGAACGGCATCTCTTTCGAGGCGGCGAGTCGGATTGTGAAGGAGGAGACGGAGAGCCTGCTGGAGCAACTGAAGAAATTCGGTTCCATTGTCCTCGGACGACTGGGGGAATTGATTTTTTCCGATCACGAGACAATTCTGTTTTATCCATATAAAGTTTCCGGGTGGGATTTCTGTCAGTATGGGTTGCGTCCGATTTACCTGAAGAATGCCGATTCCACACTCAGGACATCGTATGTAGGCGCAGAGGTCGGATATGAAACCGCCTCAGCCCAAAGTGCAGCTTATTCTGATGACTCTTTGGAGGAGGAGAATAGGTCGAGTAAGGATGTGACACGTGGAAGACTGGCGCGGAATGTGGTAGGTATAGCCGCATCGTTGGCTGTAATCGTGACATTGGCGTTGTTCTTCCTGAATCCGGTCAAAGTCGAGAATGAGCCGTTGAAAGCATCGATTGCTCCGACTGAGGCTATTGGTATGTCTAATGAGGAAATAAGCGAGACTGCTGTTTCTTCTGATATGGATGTTGCTAATCCGGGCGACGCAGAAATGGAAAACGATGCGTTTTCGGAGAATGTGGCCGTAAATCATGATGACGCAGTAATGAAGACAACGTCGGAAGTGGTTGCGAAAACGGAAGAGGGAAGCGCCGGACATTCATCAACCGTTACCGCTTCCAAAGCGTCTGTCCGCTTCAATGAATCAGATCCGTATTGTGTTGTCATCGCATCTTTCCCGACAGAATCACAGGCGATGAAATATCTCTCGGAAAACCATCGCAAGACATTGGGCGTTTTACATCAGGATAGGAAATACCGTGTTTACGCTGCCACCGGAGCATCTTATGAAGAAGCGGCCACACAGAAGTCCAAAGCCGGGGAATCCGGAGCCTGGATTTGTCGCCGTTGATTCCCGGTTGTCGGAAGATGGTGTTTCCTTAGGGAAAAACAAGAGAAAACAAAAGACACCTTGATATGGAAAACTTCCACGAACTATTAATCAACCGACGGAGCATACGTCGTTATACCTCGGAGCCGGTCGACGCTGACCAGGTAAGGCTGATAATGGAAGCTGCCCTGATGTCGCCATCTTCAAAAAGCGTGCGTCCCTGGCAGTTTGTCGTTGTCGAGGATAAGGAGATGCTTGAAAGGCTGAGCCACTGTAAGCCCAATTACGCAACCTCCATCGCTTCGGCTCCGCTGGCCATCGTGGTCACCGCTGATATCACCAAGTCTGATGCCTGGATTGAAGATGCGTCTATCGCGGCAGTCTTTATGCAGCTCCAGGCCGCGGATTTCGGTCTTGGCAGTTGCTGGGTGGAAATCCGCGAAAGATTCCGCGAGGATGGAGAACCGGCTGAGGAATATGTCCGTGAAGTATTGGGCATCCCCGAACAGTTCGCTGTCCTCTGTGTGATTACCATCGGTCACAAGGATGAGGAGCGCAAGCCAATCAATCCCGAGAAGTTGTTGTGGGAGAAGGTTCATATCGGAAGCTGGAAACAAGGGGCGGAATGAAAATCGCCATAATCGGAGCGGGTAATGTCGCCACACATCTGGCGCGTGCGTTGAGTGGATTCAACGAGATATGCCAGATTGCCGCCCGCACGGAGAAGTCCTCATCAGAACTCGCAGAGAAGATAAACGCCGATGCCGGTCTGGCAGAGGTGGAAGGTAACCGTTGCGAGCCACTTGTCGGTCTTGACATGCTCAGGGATGATATGGATCTCTACCTCATAGCTGTCAATGATGATTCAGTGAAGGATGTCGTAGCCTCCACTCCTGATTTCCAGGGAATATGGGCGCATACATCAGGGAGTGTGGGTATGGATGTCTTTCAGGGCAAGAAGAGTAACTACGGGGTGTTTTATCCGTTGCAGACCTTCTCAAAGGATGTGGCGGTGGAGTTCAGCAATATCCCTATGCTCATAGAGGGCTCGTCACCTGAGGTCGCGGACAGTCTCTTCAAGATTGCGGAAGAGGTGTCAGGCACCGTCAGGATGGCTGACAGCAATACACGCGAGGCGATACATGTCGCCGCCGTATTCGCATGCAATTTTGCCAATCTGATGTGGGCTGAGGCGGATCGCCTGCTTCGTCCGCAGAATCTTGATATCCGGTTTATGATGCCATTGTTGCAGGCCACTCTCGACAAGCTTGCGGTCAAGTCCCCTTTCGAGGCGATGACGGGGCCGGCGCGTCGGGGTGATGTGGCCGTAATAGACAAGCATGTCGCATATCTGCCTGCTGATCTGAAGCCGGTGTATTCTATGCTGACTGACACAATCCTGAACCATTACCGAAACAAAGCCAATGACTTAGGTTATGAGTAAAGTTTCATACGATCTTTCAAAGATAAAAGCCATAGTTTTTGATGTGGACGGGGTGTTGGCCACGTCTACGATTCCGTTGGGAGACAACGGCGTGCCACGCCGGACGGTGAACACCAAAGATGGATTCGCGATGCAGCTTGCCGTGAAACGCGGCCTGAAACTCGCGATAATCACCGGGGCGGTCTCTCCCGGAATCACCGAGCGGTTTGAGGGGCTTGGAGTGACCGAGATTTTCACCGGGGTAGGGATGAAATTGCCTGTGTTCAAGGAATGGATTGAGTGCAACGGTCTGAGTCCCGAGGAGGTCATCTATGTGGGGGATGACATTCCGGATTATGAATGCATGCTTTACGCCGGACTGGCCGTGGCCCCTGTGGATGCCGCCGTGGATATCCTTGAGATTGCCGGGTATGTCTCTCCGGTGACCGGAGGTCATGGTGTTGCCCGTGACATCCTTGAGGAGGTTATGCGGGCAAAAGGGATATGGGCGCTTTCCGACAAAGCGTTCGGATGGTAACTCTTAAAAGAAAGTTCAAGATGACAGAAACAGAAACCCGTTACAAGCCATTGGAAAGTTGCAAGATTCTGCTGGCATCCCATTCTCCCCGCCGTCGGGAGCTGCTTGGCAAGCTTGATGTGGATGTTGAAATATTGCCTTTGATTGAGGTCAATGAAGCATTCCCGGCCAAGATGGCTTCTGAGGAGGTCGCCCCTTATATATCCCGTAAGAAGGCCCATCCATATATGGCGCAGCTTAAAGACCGGGAGATACTGCTCACCGCAGACACTGTGGTCATAAACCGTGGGGAGGTGCTTGGCAAACCGACTGATGCCGAAGACGCGGCCCTTATGTTACGGTTGCTGAGCGGTCATACCCACAAGGTTGTGACAGGTGTCACCTTGGCCACCAAGACTCGGACTGTAACTTTCTCGGAAATCACCGAAGTGGATTTCGCTCCACTGACCCATGAGGAGATTGATTATTATGTGGCGAAATATCGTCCGATGGACAAAGCCGGAGCCTACGGTATCCAGGAATGGATAGGGTATATCGGTATATCGGGCATCCGGGGGGATTATTACAATGTGATGGGGCTTCCGCTCCACACGCTTTACACCCGCCTTGTCAACATGGCGAACGGATTCAGAAAAAGCGGCAACCGTTGAGTCTCCCCCGGGGACTTACAGTCTGCGGGATATTTCCGCTACCGGAATCTGCAGAATCACAGGTTTGCCGTCAGGGGTGTAGGAGGGGTCTGGCATAGAGAACAGGTCGGCCAGCAGCCTTTCCGCGTCGGAGTTGCCCATCCCTTCATTCGCCCGGATGGCGGCTGACTGCGCGAGGGAGAGCGCGACTTTGCGGCGCATGTCTTCTCCCGGGGACTCGAGACCCTCCTCCGCGTCGGAGATTATTTTTGTCAGTGCTTCACCAGGATTTGTGTTGCCAAGAATCGCCGGAACCCCTCGCATCTCGCAACGGAATATCCCTTCATCAGCCGCGTGGCTGAACTCAAGATCATATCCAAGTGATTTGACCTCGGCGGCTATGCTGTCGAGTATCCCTTTCTGACGCGGTGTCAGTTCAATCAGGTCGGCGAACAATACCTGCTGGGATTTTCCGATGGAGGATTCCGCGTCGGTGATGAATCTTTCAAACAAAATCTTCACATGTGCCCTGTGGCGGTCGACGAGTATCAGATTGTCGTTGCCGACGGTCACGATATACCTGTTGGCAAGTTGGAGCAGTCCCCCGGCATGGCCGGCAATCTCTATGCCTGGGAGGGAGTTGAGGACACTGGCCTCTATCGAAGGGGGGAGTTCGGTCTCGTCGGTCAGGAAACTTTCCGGTGTCGGGGGGAGTGGGGAGTTGGCTCCCGTGGCATTCTGGAAATCGGCATAAAGTCTGTCCCAGTCATTCAGATGACTCAGGCGCGACGATAAAATCCCCGGATCAGGTGTTGAGGTGTTAAGGCGCGAAGCCTCACTTTTCTCACCAGTGGAATTGACGTTGTTGATTCTGGATTGGGCCGGAGCGCTTTTACGGCTGTCTGCGGCGAAGGGGTTGTAGGAGTCATCCAATCCACCCAATTCGAGACGACCCGACAGACTGGGGTCGAAAACCGGAATCTCGGGGGCATCCTCCTGGTCGAAATCAAGAGAGGGGATGGCGTTGAATTTGCCGAGTGCCTCACGGATGGCAGCAGAAAGAATCTGCCATATGGGCTGCTCGTTTTCAAACTTTATCTCGCTTTTTGTGGGATGGATGTTGACATCTATGGTCTGTGGGTCAACTTCGAAATTCAGGAAGTAGTTGGGCTGATGTTCCGCGGCTATCAGTTCCTCATAGCAATTCATCACCGCCTTGTGGAAATAGGGGTGGCGCATATTACGGCCATTGACAAAGAAGAACTGCTGGGCATTGCGCTTGCGGGCGAACTCCGGCAAGGAGACGAAGCCATTGATTTTGACAAGCGGTGTCTCGGTCTCGACCGGGATGAGCTGCTTGTCTATCGACTTGCCGAAGAGTCCCGCGATACGTTGGCGCAGTGTGCCGGGAAGAAGCTGGTAGAGGTTGACATCGTTGTGATACAGCTCGAACTCCACGGTCGGGTTGACCAGGGCCAGACGCTCGAATTCACGGGTGATGTGGCCCAGTTCCACCGCATCTTTTTTCAGGAACTTGCGACGCGCCGGGAAGTTGAAGAATAGATTTTTGACAGCAAGATTGCTTCCGGGAGTACAGGCTTCCGGTGACTGGCTGACAAATTTAGAAGCGGCCAGTTCGAGGTGGGTGCCAATCTGGCTGTCGCGCCGCATCGTGCGCAAGTCAATCTGAGCGACGGCTGCGATGGATGGAAGAGCCTCCCCACGGAATCCCATCGTGTGAAGTTCGAACAGGTCGGAAGCCTGTCGGATTTTGGATGTGGCGTGGCGTTCAAACGCGAGCCTTGCGTCTGTGTCTGACATTCCGCATCCATTGTCCACCACCTGTATGAGGGTCTTCCCGGCGTCGCGCAGGATGATTTTTACCTGTGTGGCTCCGGCATCGATGGAGTTCTCCACCAATTCCTTGATTACTGAGGCGGGACGTTGGATTACCTCCCCGGCTGCTATCTGGTTGGCAACGGAATCGGGGAGGAGTTGGATTACATCGCTCATTTTGGCTCTGTGGTTTTGTATGTTTATAATGCAAAATTACTCAAAAATCGGTAATACTCCGCGATGAATAAGTAAAAACAGGGATGAAATTAAGAGCAAGAATACCAACCGGTCTGCAATGGCCTGTTTTCCCGGAAGTTGCCAGTGAATGGGATGATTCTCTCAAAAGTATGCTTTTTGCCCCCTTGAAAATATGCGGGTCTAATGGATGAAATTTTATAACTTTGCAGTTGCCGAAGCAAAGCGCCCCGTCCAGCGGGTGTGTACAATATCAAATCACCAGTCAATATTAGTAATGGCAGAACAAAAATACATAGGAAAGGACCGACAGTGACTGTCCGACAAAGCCGAGGAGACGAGACTACCATCCGACAAGGGGATTAAGCGGCAAATGGGATTTTGGGGGTGAGGACGCAAATTCTTTTCTGATACCGTAAAGGATTGACAGACCGTGTGTTGATAAAAGAAAAGACGGAAAACAATATCGAGCCGTGTTAATCTGGGGGAAAAAAAGCAGTAACAACACTACCCTCGGTGGCGACTTTTTTGTCATAATTATGCAGGGCGACACAAGCGCCTTGATATGTACCTAATAATAAGCTATCATGAAAAATTTTACACTTGCAATTGCTGCTATGTGCGCTCTCGGCGCCTCTCCCAGTGTCAACGCCCAGGAGTCATTCGTCGTTGAAGACCCATCGATTGATCCTACGATTGCCGTATGCGGTCAAGGCGGTGTCTACGATGTGTTCTCCCTCGGTGACGCCGCTATGGCTAAGCTCGCCGCCAATTCCAAAATCACGGTGAATGATTACCGCGTCAAAAATGATACTGATCCCGAGAACGCCCATTATCCCGGTGGCAATGTCGGCTGGGCTTCCGACCAGGATTACAACTCGGTGACGGTTCCCGCTGACGGCCGTGGTTTCGACGGCGCTGAAATTCACGGAGACTGGTGGCAGTGGTGGAGCGGTTTCTTCCTGGCACGGAAGGCAGACACCGATCTCCGTCACCTTAATGAGAACAGCCATCTCCACGCCGCAGTCTGCATGATAGGGGATGTTACCCTTCCCTATGTGGATGTGCAGTGGTTTAAGGCTGACGGCAATGACGGTACAGCTCCCTCCTTCTCCCTCACAGATGACTTCATCAACAACTCATACCCGGTTGTCGGCTCCCTGAAAAAAGATGAGTGGGTAGCCGTTGACATCACCCTCGGCGAACTGGCCGAACTTATGAAGGATGAGTTCGACGTCGAAATGGATTACTCCCGCTTTGTGGATGACTGGCAGGGTGAAGCGGTAATGTTCTCCCTCCCCACCGGCCAGAAGGCCGACGGTGGTGAGCCTGACGTGGCTCGTGGAAATGGCGGCAAGGCATTCTTCGATGGTGTCTACGTCTACACCCCCACCGGGGACTCGGGCGTGGGTGAAATCGTCAATGACTCCGACAATATCCAGGTGATTGTGTCAGACAAGACAATCAATGTGCTTGGCGGCGGTAACGCTCCTGTCGAGCTTTACAACCTGGCCGGTTCACTGGTAAAGGCATCCGCCACTTCTGTCATCGGTCTTGAAGATCTCGTCGCAGGGGTGTATGTGGTAAAGACCCTCAATGTTGCCAAGAAGGTGATAATCAGGTAAAAAGTATTATAGTTAGGCAAAATAGAGTAAGGTTAGTAAACAGTTCCAATAGGTAAATCAAACAACCTGCGGCAAACCCGTTGAAGGTATGAGTCCGAAGGAATCCTTGGGATGTCTCCTTCAGCGGGTTTGGTCTGGGTTGGAATTCGTCAGATTAATCAACAGACAAATCAATCATTCAATCATTCTGATTTATGAAAGCCAAGATTTTAATGGCGGCTCTGACCACAATGTTATGTGTGTCTGTGACAGATGGGAAACGGCCTGTCTCACATATGAATCCTGTCATGAGACAGAATGTCCCCGACCCCTCGGTGATAAAAGCCAATGATGGTTTCTGGTACATGATGTCGACTACCACAGGTGAGAAGGGTACTGTCCCCCTTTACCGTTCGACCAACCTTGTCGACTGGACAAAGGTCGGCGACATGACTCTTTCCACCGTGAAAGAGCAGGGTTATGACATCTGGTCTCCGAAACTGTTTGAAAAGAACGGGAAATACCTTATGTTCTACAGCGTCAATGCCGCCAATGACCCTGGTAAAGACAACTTAGGTCAGGAAGCCGCCGGCGTTCCGCGCAGGGCAGGCGAGACCGAGACAGAGACCGGAATAACAGATCCAGACACATCCGGCCCGGAAGACACGACCGATGGTCAGTACAAACCCAGGTTTGATGAACGCGGGAAATACATAGGTTATGCCATCGCCGACCATCCTGCCGGGCCGTGGGAAGACAAGGGCAAGCTTTTCGACGGATACGACTACGAGAATGTAGAGCCGGTAAAGGATGAGGAGGGCAACGAGGTATATGATGAAAACGGCAGCCTGATGACCGTCATCGAACCGGGAAGCCGCACTGTCGACCCGTTTTATTTCGAGGATGACAAGGGCCAGGAATATCTATTCTGGGGTAACAACCATAACCTCTACGGAATGGAGATTTCGATTTCCGATGATTTTGCCGTTTCGTATGACCTCGCGAAAAAGAAAAAGCTCGGAGGAATATACATGGCGAGTGTGACCCTCTACAAACATATAGACACCGCCGGAAAGACATGGTATTACATGCTGGCGTCGCAGGGGGAGCAGGGATGGAACAGCAGCGCCGTCGTGGTGGGCCGTTCGGAAACCCCGCTTGGCACATATCGTGGTTCCAAAGGCAACAGTTTCCTTGCCGGGGGCACAGTCACGGTGGCCTCGAAAGTGATATCTTTCGACAAGGAGAATCCCGACAAATATGAGTATATCGGTTGCGGTCATCCCTCACGAATCATCACGGATGAGAATGGCGACACTTGGTTTTTCTGCCATGGCTCGGACAAGACCGATTTCGATATGGACGTCCGTATGCCGTTCCTGTGCAAGGTCTTGTGGATTCCCGATCCTGATACCGGCGACATGTGGCCCGAACTTTCCAGCCATTATCCTCTCACTGAAAGAAACACTGTCCCTGCTGTGCCTGACATCGATTACCCCCACGGCATATCGGATGTCACTGTGGCCACACCTCTGGCCAATGATAAAATCCAGGAAGGGTCTATCTTCGATGTGTTCCTCCTTGGCGAGACCGGTATGGGGAAGCTGAATGAGAGGAAGAATGCCCTGAAACTGAAATTGAATGATTACAGGACAAAAGGCGCAGATGTTTCCCAGGACCGCGCGGACATATCGCAATGGGCCGGAGGAAACCTCAACTGGGCATCGGACGAGGTTAGCAACACCGTCATCCCGACAGGCGACGGAGCCAATTTCAATGGTTTCACCCTCCGGGACAACAATGACCGCATCGGCAATGGAGACAAGGACAATGCCGGATGGAGTGCCTTCTATGTGGATGTCAAGGATGGCAAGGACATCTCCCATGTCGGGAAAGACAGTCGTGTCCATATCGTACTGAAACTACAGAACGACATTGTACCTCCTTATGTCAACATCCGCTGGTTCAGCCAGGGTTCGGAAGACAGGACCTGTCCGCAGTTCTCCCTCTCGGATTACAAGGTCAGGGACTACAAAATCCAGGAGTGGGCGCCGATTGTCGGCTCGCTTGTCAAGGGAGTGTCATCGGATGTCCCCGCACAGGCTCCCCGCGAGAACGACTCTGACACCTCGGCCTCCGGAAATGACGGATGGGTGGCCATCGATATGTCCCTCCCTGAAATCGCCGACAAGATGAAGACTGATTACGGCCTGGACATGGACTATAGCCGCTTTGAGAATGCCACCGCCTGGAAAGGCCACGCGCTGGAGATTACCCTCCCCTCGGGTTATTCGATTGACGACAAGCCGGTCTCCAGCCGAGGCTACGGAGCCAACATTTATGTCGACGGGGCATATGTCTACACTCCCCACGTAGTGGTAAGCTCCGTGGAAAACGTGTCAGCAGCCTCCGACGGTGTGGAACTGGTCGTTGCCCCTGACCATATAACCGTTCTCGGAGAGGGTAACACCCCTGTGGCGCTCTACAGCGTAAACGGGCAGCTTGTGAGGTCATCCCGGTCTCCTGTTGTCGGCATCGACGGTGTGCAGCCAGGCGTCTACCTCGTCAAGACCGCGTCGACAGTCAAGAAAGTAATCATCAAATAAATCATCGTCCGGTTATAAACTCCGTGGCGGGTCCGGACGGATCCGTCACGGATACAAAACCTCCATACCTGTAAAATAAAAATGATATCGTGAAAAATCTTGCCATCATATTGTTATCGACATTCCTCGGATTGCAGACCGTGTCCGGGGCTGACACATACAAGAATCCAATCCTTGATGTCAACCTGCCTGATCCGACGGTGATGCGCGATGATGACGGGATGTATTACATGACCGGGACGGAGAACATGGCCAATCTCCCTCTATACCGGTCAGCCGACCTTGTCGAATGGCATCAGGTCGGGACCATATTCAAGGATGGCGACTCCCGTCCCTCTACTCAGCTGTGGGCGCCGGAGCTTTGCCGCATAAACGGCAAGTATGTATTGTTCTATTGCTCTAATCCCGACCCGGGAGACACCTATAAAGCGTATATCGGTTACGCTGTGGCCGACAATATCCTCGGCCCCTGGCGTGACAGGGGGATATTGTTTGACGGATACGCGGCGCAATGCCGCGACACCATCGACCCGTTCTATTTCTGTGAGGATGGCCGACACTATCTTTTCTGGGGAAGCACCAACAAGATGTGGGCTATGGAAATAAACGTGGATGACAATCTGGACATCTCGTTCGACCTCTCGAGGAAGGTCCAGACCGCCGGAATCAACATGGAGGGGACGGCGGTCTACAAACGCGGGGATTGGTATTACCTGTTCGCGTCGCGAGGAAGCTACGCCTGGACTACCTACTCGGTTGTTGTCGGACGGTCTGATAATCTATTCGGCCCCTATCACACCAAAGAGGGGATTTCTTTTCTGGCCGGAGGCCAGCTTGACACCTCGGACTACAACCTTGCAAAGGCCGAGCCTCTGACCTCCAACAATGACCGTTTCACGGGCACCGGCCATAACGCGCCGATTATCACAGACGGGGTGGGGAACACATGGCTCATGTGTCACGGCCATTACAAAGGGAACGAGCTTGCTCTTTTCCGAGTGCCGCTGCTTGGACGTCTGTTCTGGGACGGGGATGGCTGGCCATATCTTGATGGAGGCTCGATGACGCCTGAAGATTCCAATCCGGCTCCCTTCTTCCCCGAGCATAACGCCACAGGCGCAGACGACGGGGTGGTGTCGACATTGCCCGTGTGCGAGAAGGGTGGCATCTATGATGTTTACCTACTTGGCGACGAGGGAATGGCCAAGCTCCGTTCAACCCCCGGCATCACAGTCAACGATTATCGCAACAATAATGAATACACGGCGCATTACGCTCTGGGCAACGCCTGGTGGGCCGCCGATGAAGTCACCTCTCAGGTGCCATCGAGAACCGACGGCCGAGACCTGCAGAGTTTTGAAATCCACGGAGACTGGCATAACTGGTGGGGAGGCTTCTATGTCGCCCGGAAAAAGGCGGAGGATTCAAATATCGATTCCTCGATAGACCTTTCCCATATCAATGCAGACAGCCGTTTCCATATCTCATTTTATTCCTTGGGTGGGGTGCGCTTCCCCTTTGTGGAAGTTCGCTGGTTCAAACAGGACTCGGATGATGGCTACCCGAAATTCACATTAGCCGATGCCGCCAGGAATGGAGACTCCCCTGTCGTGGGCGCCCTCCCCGCGACAGGCTGGTCGAGGGTTGACATCTCCCTGGGAGAACTTGCCGGGCTGATGGACAGCAAGAGGATGGCGCGTGACGGTGTGTCGGCGCTCGACTATTCCCGCTTCAAGGCCGGATGGACAGGCCAGGTGCTGGAAATCAGCCTCCCGTCTGGTCAGGACGGCGACGCGGCGAGCGTGGCCAACGGCCACGGCGCGGCAGCCTGTTTCGACGGCGTGTATGTCTATACCCCCAAAGAGGTTACTTCCGCTGTCGAAGAAACCTTGGCTGACAATCAGGGGATTGAGATTTGCTCCGACCGGATTGTGGCCACGAGCCGGAACGCATCCCCGATTGAGCTTTATTCCATTGACGGACGTATGGCTGCCTGCTCGGTCGGCTCGACTTTGTCGCTTGCCGGTGTGCCGGCGGGGATATATGTGGTGAGGACTCCCGTTGCCGTGAAGAAAGTGTTGGTCGGCAACCAACTTTGAAGAAAACATATATGACCGAAAGATTCGATACCTTAAAAACAGGAAGCTATGAAACATATGATTTTGATTCTGATAGCCGTCACGGGATGCCTTCAGGCGGCCGCGTTGCCCGCGACATACCGTAACCCAGTCATACATGAATCAGTCCCTGATCCGACAGTCATGAGGGCGGATGACGGTTTCTATTACCTGATGGGAACCGAGGATATCTGGAATGTCCCGGTATTCAGGTCGGCCGACCTGGTTGGCTGGACCCAGGTCGGGACTGTCTTCACCCAGGACACACGCCCCCCGAAGGGACAGGTATGGGCGCCGGAGCTTTGCCGCATAAACGGCAAGTATGTGATGTTTTACAGCGTGAATATCCCCGAAGAGGATACCTTCTCGATGTATCTCGGTTACGCTGTGGCCGATCATCCCGCCGGTCCCTGGGAAAACCGCGGGAAGCTGTTTGACGGCCATGACACAGGAAACGACAACACCATAGACCCTTTCTATTTCCAGGAGGATGGCCGCCATTACCTTTTCTGGGGTTCCACCACGAACATGTGGGCCATGGAGATAAATGTGGATGACAATATCGACATCACCTTCGATCTTTCCAAGAAGGTGCAGACCGCAGGCCCGAATGTGGAGGGGACAGAAATCTACAAGCGCGACGGATGGTATTATATGTTCGCCTCGATAGGAAGTTATGCCTGGACGACATACCGTGTGGCTGTCGGGCGGTCCAAAGACATCTTTGGCCCCTATGTCGACCGCAACGGTGTCTCTTTCCTGCAGGGAGGGGATGCCTTGAACAGCACCAACACCCTGACTAACAACAATTACAAGTTCACGGGCAACGGCCACAACGCCCCGATACTCACTGACGGGGAGGGCAACACCTGGTTAATATGCCACGGACATGTGAAAAACGAAGCGTTCGAGAAGCGTATGCCGCTGCTTGACCGTCTTTACTGGGATGAGGATGGCTGGCCATATCTCAAGACCGGTTCCCCGGCCCATGCCGAACAGGCGGCTCCCGCATTCCCGAGCCAGTGGATTGTGGCCGATCCGACCACCTCGTCCATGTCAGGCTCCTACGGGTATTATGATATCTTCCAGATGTCCCGCGCCGCCATCGAGATGCTTGCCTCTAATCCGCGCAACCGGGTGGCCCATTATGCCCCCGAGGCCGATGGCCGCACCATAAAACGGTTGCTGATGCGCAAATATACCCCGCGTCCGGTCACAGGTGTGGACGGCGATGAGGACTATCTCTCATATTTCGTCACAGGCAACGGGCCGAGCTCGGCTGTGTTCAACACCGGCGACAACGGCCTTGACCTTTCGCATGTCAACTCCGATACCCGGCTGCATATCACCTTGCGCACTGATGCCGAGCCTGAGCTTTTCGGTATGGATTTCTTCGCCGAAGGGGAGAAAGCCTCCTTCTCATGCGCGGTCAACGGTTTCGGCATGGGGTATCCCGTGATAGCCCATTGGCCGGTGGGCAATGGATGGATGGGCATCGACATCCCGTTCAGCCGTCTCGCAGAGCTTTGTCCGGGATTCAATCCCTCCTCGATCGCATCGAAAAAATGGACCGGCGACTACCTCAGGATTCAGGCAGGCAGACTCAAGGACTCCAATTTATCTATTGATGCCTTCTATCTTTATACTCCGGCTGAAATCAGCGGAGTGGAAGGTGTGGTCTGCGACTCAGAGACAGAGGTGATAAGCTTTGACGGACATATGCTGACATCGCGTGAAAACGGGATGGAGGTCATCTCGATGTCGGGGAGATGTGTGGCCCGCACAGCGGGGAACGCCCTTGACACCTTCTCGCTGCAGCCTGGCATATACCTGTGCAGAAGCGGCAACCATGTGGTCAAGATTGCCGTCGGCAGAGATTATTGATTCCCGGTATGATGAAGGAGCAGCGACTCATACATTCCCTCAAGCAAGGTAATGAGCGGGCGTGGAAAATGCTCTACGATCTCCATTACCAGGCTATGTGTGCCCTGGCGTACAATTACGTCGGCGACAGGCTTATGGCCGAGATGATTGCCGGGGATGTCATCGTCCACCTGTGGGAAATCCGTGAGACCATTGAGCTTCACGGTTTCCTGAGGTCATATCTGCTTACAGCCGTGCGTAACGCGTGCATGAATTTTCTCAACACCCGCAGAGCCCGCAGCGAGGTGTCGATTTATTCGCTTGAGGCGGAGTGTTGCGGAAAAGACTCCCTGCTGTCTGATTCGACCCCGCTCGGAGTCCTGCTCGACAAGGAACTCGAGAGGGAAATCAGGATGGCTGTGGCGACCATCCCTCCTGATTCCCGGCGTGTTTTCGCCCTGAGCCGCTTTTACGGGAAAAGTTATGAGGAGATCGCCAAGGAGACAGGCATAAGCGTCAACACGGTCAAATATCATATGAAACGGGCGCTGTCACATCTGAGGTCATGCCTGGGCAAATATCTTTAAATGAAATTACAAAGGATCATATAAAATTCTACCCAACAACCATGAAAGAGGACAAAGGTCAGATAGATGATTTGATTATCGCCAGACTTTCGGGAAATTCGTCAGCCCGGGAGGATGAGAGGTTGCTCCAGTGGATAGCTGAAGACGATGAGAACAAGCGGTATTATCTCGAACAGCGGGAAATATGGTTCTCCTCTGGCTACGCTATGGAATCCTTCGATGAGTCCAAGGCTTTCGATGATTTTATGTACCGGTCACATATCGGCGGAGATGCTCCGGAAATCCTTCCGTGGACGGCCAGAATCAGCCGGTTTCTCTGGCGCGGGGGCATTGTCGCGGCGGTCGCGGCGATCTGTGTGGTCTGCGGCTACCGCTTCGGAGAGCTGCGGGTCAACGACAGTTTCGCCGAGATTGTGGTCGAGGCTCCAGTGGGGTCTCGTACCAGCGTGACATTGCCCGACAGCACCAGGGTATGGCTCAATGCCGGCAGCACACTGGCTTATTCCCAAGGTTTCGGAATCGACAAGCGTGTGGTCAGACTCGACGGTGAAGGATATTTCGAGGTGGCCCATGACAAGGACAAGCCTTTCAAGGTAGAGTCAAAGGACATGTGTGTCACTGTTCTCGGCACACGGTTCAATCTCCGCGACTTCGCCGATGACGAGGAGGTGGTCGTGACCTTGTCGGAAGGCTCGGTGTCGATTGACAACCTCATCGCCAAGAATTCCTCGCGGCGCACTCTGGTGCCCGGCCAGCGGGCGGTCGTCGACAAACGCAATGGCCGTATGAAGGTGGAGGAGACCAACGCCACCAATGCCCACCAGTGGATTTACGGTTACCTGTTCTTTGACGAGGAGCTGTTGCCCGATATTGCCAAGCGGCTTGAGCGCAGTTACAACATAAGTATCGTGATCGAGAACGAAGAACTTATGTGTACCCGTTTCTACGGTAATTTCATCAGGGAAAACCAGTCTGTGGAGGATGTCATAAGCAACATCGCCTCCACCGGCAATATGAAATACAGAATCGAGGGTAACCAGATTACCATATACTGATACCCCGATACGAACCAATCAATTGAAAATCAGCCAATTTTAATATCATGTTTCTAAAAAGAATCCTAATCACAGCCACGTTGTCCTCCCTGTTGGGGATGTCAGCGTTAGCCCAGGCGGTTTCGTTGAAACTGTCGGGAGCCACTGTCAAGGACGCGATGGAGGAGTTGAAGAATGCCAGCGGGTATTCATTCGTCTACAAAGTCGGTGACATAGACACGTCGCGTAAGGTAAACATCGATGCCTCAGATGTAAAACAGGCAATCTCCCAGATTCTCAACGGACAGAATGTCAGCTATTCTATTCATGGGAAAAACATTGTGATCACCCCCGTCGCGGCCTCATCAGACACCGCGTCGCCAACTCCACAGGCTGCGCCGGAAGGACGTACGGTGACCGGCACAGTGACGGATGAGAACGGGGAGCCGTTGATAGGAGCCACAGTCGCCCTCTCCGGCACCGGACGGGCAACGACCACCGACATCGACGGCAAGTGGAGTCTGACGGCCAAGCCCGGTCAGATGATTGATGTCAGCTATGTCGGATATGCCGGCAAGAAGGTGAAAATCGGCAAGGAGGGGACAGTGGATGTCGCGCTGTCCGAGCAGTCGTCTATGCTCGACGAGGTGGTCGTGATCGGTTACGGCGCCCAGAAGAAGGTCAACCTCACCGGCGCTGTGGCGACGGTCAATATGGAGGAGCAGTCAAAGTCGCGTCCGATGACCACCATCTCCCAGGCGCTTTCCGGCGCGGCGGCCGGCCTTAACGTGATGCAGCAGGGTGGGCAGCCCAACGCCGAGAACACCAAGGTCCTGATCCGAGGAATCGGCACACTCAACGATGCGTCTCCCCTTATCCTTGTCGACGGTATGGAGATGAGCCTCAATGATGTCAACCCCAATGATGTCGCCTCGATATCAGTCCTCAAGGATGCCGCCTCCTGCGCCATATACGGTAACCGTGGCGCCAACGGTGTCATCCTGGTCACCACCAAGGGTGGGGAAGAGGGGCGTGTGAATGTCACATACTCCGGCAAGTTCGCTTACCAGACAGCCCAGAAATACCACAAGCAGGTGACCGATTACGCCGAGTACATGGATCTTATGAACGAGGCAGCCGACAACAGCAACCAGGCACGCCGGTTCAGCCCCATCACCATACAGACATGGCGCGATGCGGCCGCCAATCCCGATGGCATCGCCGAATCCGGTTATCCCAACTATGTGGCCTATCCCAACACTGACTGGTATCACGAAATCTACAAGCCGGCATGGATGCAGGAACACACCGTTTCGGTGGTAGGCCGCGAGAAGCGCACCAACTTCTCCCTCTCAGGCACTTACCTAAACAATCCGGGGGTGGTTGACAATTCCGGCCTCAACAAATATTACCTCCGAAGCAGCGTCGAGACGGAAATAGGCAAGTACATCACTGTCGGGATGAAGGCCTGGGGCTATCATTCCGACCAGGAACGCAATGACATAGGCATTATCTGGGGACAGGACATGCAGAAGACAGTCCCCGGGGTCTATCCCTATTATGACGGTTACTACGGTGGCATCGAGACCACCGAGGAGGAAGGCACCGTGCATAACCCGGTCAAGATGCTGAGTCTCGACTGGGGCAGCTACAAGCAGTCGAAGTACAACGTCAACCCATATCTCGAGGTCCGGTTCCTCAATGACTTCAAATTCCAGTCACAGTTCTTCTACTCCGATTATGAGACTCATGACAAGATGATCACTCCGATGCCCCCGGAAGAGAAGAGTTTCTCGCGCGACATGGTCCTCAGCACACCTCCCAACGCGGAGACGATGAAGAACAACACCAATTCCGACAGCCGTTACCAGTTCCAGGAATGGAAGTTCACCAACATGCTCCGCTATGACAGGAGCTTCGGGGTGCATGACCTCGGGGTAATGGCCGGTTACGAGGAATCGCGCCACTGGTCAGACTATGTGTATGCCTCCAAGCAGGGTCTGATCAACTTCAACCTATGGGACTTCGATGCGATGATCACCGCCAAGGAGGTGTCTGGCAACACCGGAGAATATTCTTCCCGTTCATGGTTCGGCAGGGTTAATTACGCTTTCGACGACAGATACCTTGTGGAGGTCAACGCCCGCTACGACGGTTCATCGCGTTTCGCTCCCGGCAACCGCTGGGGCTTCTTCCCCTCGGTGTCGGCCGGATGGCGTGTCACCCAGGAGAAGTTCATGCAGGATATCGACTGGCTCAACAATCTCAAGCTCCGTGTGTCATGGGGTAAGCTCGGAAACAACTCCATCAGCAACTACGAGTGGCAGCCAACCTACTCACCCTATTATTACGGGTTCAACGGACTGCATGTGATAGGTTACGGACTCAACACGTTTGCCAACACCAACCTCAAGTGGGAGGCCACCACGGTGACCAACATCGGTCTTGATTTCGGTGTGTTCAACAATCGTCTGAGCGGAACCCTGGAGCTTTATGACAAGAACACCGACGGAATCCTCTACCGTCCGACCCTCCAGCCGACCTTGGGCGATTTCATCGCTCCGATGCAGAACCTCGCCGAGGTCAACAACAAGGGTGTCGAGCTGACTTTGAACTGGAACGACCGCATCGGTGATGTCAGCTACGGAATCGGCGCCAACGTGTCGTTCAACCGCAACCGAGTGGTCAAATACAAGGGCGCCCTTGTAACTGAATGGCGTGTTGACGACAACGGTAATCCCTACTGGTACACCAACATCGGGGATGTGGCGAATGTCAACGGCAGCAACATAATCGTCGACGGACACATGATCAACGAGTATTATATGCTGTCGACTTACTCGGGCAACGGCCAGGGATTCAATCCCGACGGCAGCGTGAATGTCAATGGCGGTCCGCGGGACGGCATGATACGCACAGAAGGAGACATGGCGTGGCTGCGTGCGATGATGGCCGCGGGCTATGAGTTCATGCCGGGCAATTCAGCCGACAAGGAGCATATCTGGTATGGCGACTACATCTACGCGGATGTCAATGGCGACGGCAGGTATGGTGATCCCGACGACCGCGAGTTCCAGGGAACCTCAAGCATGCCCAAATGTTATTTCGGCCTTCAGGCATACGCCAGCTGGAAAGGATTTGACTTCTCGATGAGCTGGTCAGGCGCCACCGGATTCAAAATCTATTATTACGCCCAGTCGCTCAACTCTACATCGATGACCGCCGGTTACGGTATCGGACGGGAAGTAGCCTCGGACCATTACTTCTATGACCCCGAGAATCCCTCTGACCCCCGTACCAATATCGACGCCTCCAATCCACGCTTCGTGATGAACGACACCGGACAGAACTCGGCCAACGCCTCATGGAAGCTCCAGAACGGCAATTATCTCAAGCTCAAGAATATCACCCTGGGTTATACCCTCCCGACCAAATGGACCAACAAAGTTTTCATGAAGCAGGTCAGAGTCTACGCGTCGCTTGAGAATCTCTGCACCATCACCAAGTTCAAAGGTCTCGACCCCGAGATGATGACAGGTGACGGCTACGCTCCCATGCGCACTTATTCTTTCGGTCTTAATGTTACCTTCTGACAAAAATCCTCTCAAAAACAATAAATACAAATGAAACTCAACATATTGAAACCCTCACGCCTCATTCTCGGGCCCGCGCTTGTGATGGCGGCCGGCGGACTGGGTGTGTCGTGTGTGGACATGGACCTGGAGTCGCATTCGGCTCTCTCCTCCGAAACCATATGGACCGATCCCGTGTCGGCCGAGGCAGCGGTTGTCTCCTGCTATTCCTCATTCAAATCCCTTTATGTCGATCCGGCCAACCTTTGGCCCGAAGTCATGGGCAGCCAGATGGACCGTGATCCCAATTGGTTTTTCATCGGTATGCTCAAAGGCACCCAATCGGTGCAGGATGACAACATCCATGCCTATTGGGGACGGTATTACCATTACATCTTCCAATGCAACGACGTGATACAGCATATGCCCCAGGTCCCCGGTATGGAAGAGGAGCTTCGTGGCCGTCTGATTGCCGAGGCCCGCTGGATCCGGTGTTACTACTATTACCAGCTCAATTGTGTCTACGGCGGTGTGCCCTGGTATGAGAATATCGTCGAGAGCATCGAGGATGCGCAGATGGGACGCGGCACCCAGGATGAGACTTTCCAGCTTATCATTGACGACCTGTCCAAAGCCATCGATGAGCCCGCGCTCCCTGCGAAATACAACCAGGGGACGGCTAACCACGGACGTGCCACAAAAGGCGCCGCCTATATGCTCAGGGGCAAATGCTATATGTGGCTCGAGAAATGGAAAGAAGCTGCTGAAGACTTCGAACAGGTGGAGAAGTGTGGTTACAAGCTGTTCGATAAAGGGAGCAAGCCTTACCAGGATTTGTTCCTGACCGAGAATGAAGACTGCGACGAGATGATATTCTCTGTCCTGTGTGACCTTGAGAACGACTGGTGGGGCAACCGCCGCCAGCGTGGTTACGGAACCCGTGAGGCCACCGGCTGGGGATGGAGCAACTATGTGCCTAATCCCCGCTTTGTCGACAGTTACGAGAATGCCGACGGCACCCCCTTCAACTGGGACGATGTAATCCCCGGTTACAATGATATGAAACCGACAGCGCGTCGCGTGTTCTTCCTGCGCAATGACATGACTGAATCCGAGAAGGAATTCCAGGCCGAGGCCGGAGCCGATATGAGCCTTTATCTCCCCAAGGGGAATGAGGAGCGCATACTGAAAGCTTACGAGAACCGCGACCCCCGACTGGCTATGTCGGTCATCACTCCCTACTCCACATTCCTTGGAGGTTCGGCGGGTGTGGCCAGGACCTTCACCAGCCGTTTCCCCTTCCGCAACTCGGCGAAGAAGCCGTTCGACCTGCGAATCGACACCGCTGACAAGTTCTATTACTTCTGCCGCAAGTTCGTCACCACTGGTCTGGAGCATGCCGACCATCTCGGCTGCAACGATATCGACATCCCCCTGATGCGTTTCGGAGAGACATTGCTCTGTCTGGCTGAGTGCTACAACGAGCTTGGCCGTCTGGATGACGCGGTGAAGACTGTCAACCGCATCCGTCGCCGCGCGGGAGCCATCGAGCTTAACACCACGGCTCCGACTATGGTCAAGGGTCAGGACGATATGCGCAAGCGACTGCGCAACGAGTTCAAGTGGGAACTGTTCGCGGAGGACATCGTCTACATGCACGAGCTTCGCTGGCGCACTTGGAAGGATGACAAGTTTTTTGTCGACAAATGGGGTGAAGTGAATGGTATGAGCCAGGTATGGGGTGAGTACACCTATCATTACACTTGGGGTGGCGACCATTACTGGCTCTATCCCATCCCCAACGACGAGCGGGTCAAGAACCACAACCTGACTCAGAATCCCGGTTGGTGACGGCCATCGCCAAGCCATGACAGCTATCACGGTATCATCGGTGTGCCCGGTGTGCAATACAATACCGCGTGTGCCGGTGATACCTTTCTGATGGCATTCGATAACATTTCTTCAGTAGAATATGAAACGCGTCATTATCACATTATTTTTGTCAGGTGCTTTGCTGCTGGGAGGCTGCTGGCATATAGGCAATATGAACTCTTTTCAGGGCGGCGGGTCGGATGCCCTTATGGATGAGGATGTCAGGGAAACGAAATATTACAAGAACGGGGTGTTCAAGACCGATGGGCATATCTATTCCGTATTCCATTCCGATGACTGGATTTTCGGTATATCCGGGAACCGAATGATAGAATCTTCCGATTTGATCCATTGGGTCAAAATGGGGAAACGGACATTCGCCACCGATGATTTCCCGGTAGCTGATTCCTCGGGGCTCGATATAGTCAGAATCGGAGAAAAATACCTGATGGCGTATGTGGCTCCCGAGGGTGGCATATGCGTGGCTGAGTCATCCAGGCTCCGCGGCCCTTACAGCGAGAGCCGTGCATTGATGCCGCCTGCTGACATGAAGGAATTTTGCTGCAATCCGTCATTCTTCACCGCCAAGGGATTGCGATGGCTCCTATGGGATACCCCGCATGGGATTTACATGGGGAAATTCAACTGGGACGGGGACTCACCCGCTGTCTCGGAGCCGATCATTATCGCCGCGTCAGGCTTTTCCGCCCCCAGACTGGTCGAGAAAGGAGGGATGTATTACCTCTGGACGACCCGGCGAGGAAATCAGGGTGGGCTTGTAGTAGGCCGCTCCAAGGATATTGAAGGCCCATATTACACCTCGGAAGGCATCCCGATGAAAGCTGCCGAGGGAGTCACGCCGACCATATTGCCCAATTCCGAATTCACCGACATATCCCACGGATCCGGAATCATCACTGACGCCAACAACGAGGACTGGATCCTCTACCATGCCTGTGCCAATCTCAATGGAGACCGCCAGCCGGTGTTGATGCTTGACAAGATAATGTGGGACAACGGCTGGCCTGTGATGGGGAAATACCATGCCTCGGTGGTAGCACAGCGTTCCCCGAGATTCTGATTCCTGTGGGAAAACATCACTAGAAAACACTTGACAATCATGAAAAAGATTCTGCTTATGGTTCTGGCCTTGATATGCGTTTGCTTCAGTCACGCGGCGTTGCCGGCATACCTTGATGACACCAAAGATATAGACCTGCGTGTGGCCGATGCCCTTGGCCGTATGACGCTCGAAGAGAAAGTGGCCTTGTGTCACGCCCAGAGCAAGTTCTCAAGTCCCGGAGTCCCACGGCTCGGTATCCCGGAATTATGGTGGAGCGACGGCCCTCACGGAGTCCGCGCCGAACTTAACTGGGGCAACTGGGATTACGCCGGATGGACCAATGACAGCATCACCGCTTTCCCGGCTCTGACCTGCCTTGCTGCCACCTGGAATCCTGGTCTGGCGATGGATTACGGCAAGGCACTTGGCGAGGAGGCTTTGTACCGCAACAAGGATGTGATACTTGGACCGGGTGTAAACATTTACCGCACCCCTATGAATGGCAGGAATTTTGAATACTTGGGTGAAGACCCGTTGCTGGCCTCGCGTATGGCTGTGCCTTACATAAGGGGTGTGCAGTCAAACGGAGTGGCTGCAAGTGTAAAGCATTTCGCTCTCAACAACCAGGAGCAAGACCGCATGCACATAGATGTGAAGTGCAGCGACCGCGCATTGAACGAGATATATCTCCCGGCTTTCAAGGCCGCCGTGAGCGATGGTGGAGCCTGGACGGTGATGGGGGCGTACAACAGAATCGACGGACAGCATGCGTCACACAACGCCCGTATGCTCAACGAAATCCTCAAGGGCGACTGGAATTTCGACGGGGTTGTGGTCTCGGACTGGGGTGGCGCCCATGATACTCAGGAGGCGGCTGCCAACGGTCTGGATGTGGAGATGGGATCCTATACCAATGGTCTCACCACTGAAAGCGATATTCCGTTTGACAACTATTATCTCGCGGCTCCATACCTCGCGCTCCTGCGTCAGGGGAAGGTGTCGATGGAGACCATTGACGACAAGGCCGGCCGTGTGCTGAAACTTATATTCCGGACAGCTATGAATCCCGGCAAGGGATTCGGATGCGTGGCCGATTCGGCCCATTACGCTGTGGCTCGTGAGATAGGCCGTGAGGGGATTGTGCTGTTGAAAAATTCTCCTGTCGGGAAAGGAATGCGCCCTTTGCTGCCGATTGATACCGTCAGGTACCGTAAGATTCTGGTGGTGGGGGAGAACGCTACCCGTAATCTTGCTGACGGGGGCGGCTCTTCTGAATTGAAGGTGAAGGATATGGTAACACCCTTCCGCGGGCTTAAGGAACTGTATGGAGACCGTGTGTCGTATGCGCGGGGATATATGTCAGGGAAAGCGAGCTACACCGATGTTGAGAATGTGTCTGCCGCGATGTCAGACTCGTTGCGGGCCGACGCCGTGGCCAAGGCCCGCGAGGCAGATATGGTCATATTCGTCGGAGGATTGAATAAAAATCGCTTTCAGGACTGCGAGGATGGCGACCGTAAAAGTTACGGATTGCCGTTCGGGCAGGATGAGCTTGTCGAGTCGTTGCTGGAGGTGAATCCCCATGTGGTATTGGTGCTCATCAGCGGCAACGCTGTCGAGCTGCCATGGATTGACAAGTTGCCTGCGGTGATTCAGGGATGGTATCTCGGGAGTATGGGGGGCTATGCGCTCGCCGATGTCCTGTCTGGGGCTGTCTCCCCCAGTGGAAAACTTCCCTTCTCTTTCCCTGTGAGACTTGAGGATTGCGCGGCCCATTCTTTCGGAGCCCTGTGTTATCCCGGAGACGGAGACCAGGTCGTTTACAAGGAGGATATTTTTGTCGGATACAGATGGCATGACACAAAGGGGAGGAAAGCATTGTTCCCCTTCGGTCATGGCCTGAGCTACACTGCTTTCGCGTATGGAAAGCCCTCACAGTCAGCCAGACAAGTCAGCCGGGGTGAACAGCTCCGAATCTCTGTGGATGTGACCAATACAGGCACAGTGGCCGGCAAAGAGGTCGTGCAGTTGTATGTCGGCGATGATGCCTGTTCTCTGCCGCGTCCGGTCAAGGAACTCAAAGGGTTCCGGAAAATCGAGCTTGCGCCCGGGGAGACACGCTCCGTGGAGTTCGTCATAAATCCCGAAGACCTCTGTTTCTATGATCCGGCATTGCCCGGCTGGCGTTCGGAGCCTGGGGGGTTCAAGGCATACATAGGGTCTTCATCCACAGACATTCGGGCAACCGTTCCATTCATCCTTTCAGAATAACCAAGCAGATTTATCCGATATGGACACTTTCAAGAACACAGTCTTCTTGGCAGCCTGTATGGGGCAGTTTATGGGCTGTCACGCCATGGGAGATACCCGTCTGATGCTCAAGCCTCCCGGAGAGAAGGCGGTCGTTTATGAGCTCAAGGAAGCTGCCGGGGGGAGGTTGGTGGCAGAGGATGACACCAGCCTGCCGGTGGAAATCCTGCGGACTGTTGAAAAGTCGGGTGATGTTACAAATATATCACTTGCTGTCAGGGCGCTTGCTGACTGCTGGTTCAACATCGCGGAGACTGTTGTGATGCCTGGCACCGACCATAAGGAATGTCAGTTCTATATGCCCGGCTTCTGGTATCATCATAACCAGTATTCTCCGGCAAGTGCCCCTTCATTCCATACATCCGACAGCTGGCTTGTGAGGGAAGACAGGCTCAGCGCTCCGCTGACAGGGGTCTATGACCCTGCCGGAAAGAGGGGCAAGACAGTGTTGCGCCTTGAAGATGAGGCTGCCGACTGCATGGTGCAGAATATGTCGGGAGAGCTGATGTTGCCGTCACACACCTCTGTCGGTTTCACCGGATTTGTCAACCGCGGGGGGGAAGCGGCGCTCCAGTTCGGTTTTCCCTATGTCGAGGCTCCCAGACGATACGTCAGCAAGCTGACTCTGATTGAGCCGGCCATCGCCTTTGAGAGACTTGACTCTGGCCGCACCGAGACCATCCGCTGGCAATTGCGCGATTTCGACGCGCAGGATTATCCCGGATTCGTGACCGGGGTATGGAATTATGCTTACGACACGCTTTCCCCCCGGCCGGTCGACGGCGTGGCGGACGCGGCGACTGTCAAGAGGGTTCTTTCAAACTATTTTCTTGAAAGCTTTGTCGACAGGTATCCTTTGAAATTCTTCTCAGGTGTAGGCCTCCGGACGGCGGATTGTGAGAATACTGATTTTTATGAGGTCGGTTTCATCGGCCGGACATTGCTCAACGCGTTCAATGCCCGAGAGTATGGCATAGAGCAGCGCGACGGGACGCTTGTCGCTATGGGTGACTCCATACTTGAAAGCGTGTTGCGCGGCGGATTCACCAAGGATGGCTTTTTCAAGGAAGCCGTGACATATCCCGATGGCGGGGAGAGAGATGTGCTGAATCTCCGTATCCAGTCAGAGGCGATATACGCCATGCTGTATTATCTTGACGCGCGACGTCGCCGGGGAGAGGTGTCGGCTGAATGGGAGAGGGCTGTGAAGAAAACAGCCGACAATCTCGTTGGGATTCAGAATCAGGATGGCAGCTTTCCTCGCAAGTTCCTGGGGGACGGCACAGTCACTGACGCCTGGGGCGGCAGCTCCCCCTCCGCCACGATGGTGCTGGCCATGGCCTATGAGTTCTTCAATGACTCGGCTTATCTTGAGAGCGCAGTGCGCAGTGCGCGTTACATAGAGGATGAGCTGATTCGCAAGGGGGAATATTTCTCTGCGACCATTGACGCCAATTGTGAGGACAAGGAGTCGGCCATCTATTCCGCCACCGCGATGTACTTCCTGTCACTGGTCGTCCCGGAAAAGGAGGCGGGACGTTATATGGAGTTGTGCAGACGGGCGGCATATTTCGCCCTGTCATGGTATTATCTCTGGGATGTCCCCTTCTCGGCCGGCCAGATGCTCGGCGAGACCGGATTCAAGTCGCGTGGGTGGGGGAATGTTTCGGTCGAGAACAACCATGTCGATGTCTATGTCTTCGAGTTCGCTACGATTCTCGACCGACTGGCATGCCATTACGGGGAGAAACGTTTTTCGGATTTCTCCCGGGTAATCAAGACATCAGTCCTGCAGCTCCTCCCCGGGAAAGACGGGATGTTCGATATCGCCAAGAAGGGTTTCTATCCTGAGGTGGTGCAGCATACCACATGGGATTACGGCCGCAACGGGAAGGGATTCTGCAATGACCTGTTCGCTCCGGGATGGACTGTCGCGTCATTATGGACGATGCTTTCACCAGAACGTATGGAGGATTTCTTTTCGGAGGACAAACCTTGCCGTCTGACCCGTTCGGGTCTGATGCCATCCCGGTTTGAGGCCGAGGTCGATGGTAAGCCGGTTAGGCTGTATGTGCTGTCGAATGGCTCGATGGAAGTCTGTGTGACCAATTACGGCGGACGTATAGTGTCAGTCGCGGTCCCCGACCGCGATAATGTCATGCGGGATGTCGTGCTCGGTTTCGACTCGATAGCTGATTACCGGAGATATCCCACGGATTTCGGAGCGACAATCGGACGGTATGCCAACCGTATTGGGAACGGACGTTTCGCGTTGGACGGCAAGGAATACCGGTTGCCGAGAAACAATTTCGGACATTGCCTGCATGGAGGACACAATGGATTCCAGTATCAGGTGTTTGACGCGGAGCAGGTTGATTCCCGGAATCTGCATATGTCATACGTGTCGCCCGACGGCGAGGAAGGATTCCCGGGTACTTTGAGATGTGATGTGTGGATGGCTCTTGAGGATGACAATTCGCTTGTCATAAGGTATGAGGCCGATACTGACCACCCGACGGTGGTGAATTTCACCAACCATTCCTATTTCAATCTCGACGGCGACGCGGGAAGCAACGCCTCACATCTGCTTTATGTCAATGCCGACAGCTTCACTCCGATTGACAGCACATTCTTGACCACGGGGGAGATTGTCCCGGTGGCGGGTACTCCGATGGATTTCCGCGTGGCTCGTCAGGTCGGCATCCAGACCCCGGAGATGACATCCAGCTGGGAAATGGACAAGGATACGACCATAACTGGGTGTTGTCGACCGGAGGGAATCCGGCGGTCTGCGCCGCCAGGCTGCATTCTCCGAAGACAGGCATAACCCTGGAGGTGTTCACTTCCGAGCCGGGCATCCAGGTGTATGCCGGGAATTTCCTTGACGGTTCTGTCCGTGGGAAAGGGGGCAAGACTTACGGGAAGCGTGCGTCTGTCTGTCTGGAGACCCAGAAATTCCCCGACACTCCAAATAAACCACAATGGCCCTCGGCGGTGCTCCGACCCGGAGAAAAATATGCCTCCACCTGTATCTTCAGATTCTCGTGTCGCAATTGAATATCCCAGTAAAAGACAGCCAACCATATCATACATAATCCATGAGACGATTCGGATATCTTTGACTGAATGAAAAAACGTAGAGTACAATGTTAAGACAAACTTTATGCTATATCGCGGGGGCGCTTTTTCCGGTGGCCGGCCTGGCTGCGGCTAACGATGTCATCACCATCGCGACACCCGCTACCTCGATGGTGATTTCCGCTCCTGTCGGAGGGGAGTTTAGACTGCTGCATTATGGCGGACGCCTTACCGACAGCGATGTAGGGTCGATAGCTGCATCAGGACATAAGATGCAGGCTTATCCTGTGTATGGTATGGAATGCCCGGCGGAAGCCGCCCTGGCTGTTACCCATGCCGACGGCAACATGACATTGAAGATGGTGGTTGACACCTGCAATACAACCCGCTCGGATGAGTCGTCGCTGACCCGGATCAGGCTCAGGGATGAAATTTATCCGTTTTTTGTCGACTTGTTTTACCGCTCGTATGATGACCATGATGTTATTGAGAGCTGGGTTGAGATAAGTCATCAGGAGGATTCCCCCGTGGAGTTGCGGCGGTATGCTTCGGCATATCTTCCTGTCCGCAGGGGTGACGTGTGGCTTTGTCATCTCCACGGGTCGGGCAACAACGAGTCGCAGCTTGCGCAGGAGTCCCTGGAGGATTCCCCGGGAATGAAGACGATATCCAGCAGCCACACCATAAACATCAGCCATGCCAGTCATGGGGAAGTGATGTTCGCCCTTGACGGGAAACCTCGCGAGAACGAAGGGCGCGTTGTCGGCGCGGCTTTGTGTTACGGAGGGAATTACAGGCTTGATGTGAATACGGTGGATGACGAGTATCATCATTTCTTTGCCGGGATGAACTGGACAGACGCTCCATACAGATTGACCAGAGGGGAGGTATTGCGTACTCCCGCAGTCGCATTTGTCTACAGTGAGGATGGCACATCGGGTGTGAGCCGCGTCTATCACAGGTGGGCGAGAGACCACAAGCTTGCCCATGGCGACAGAACAAGGCCGGTCCTGCTCAACAGCTGGGAAGGGGTCTATATGGATGTTGAGCAGGCCACTATGGAGAAAATGATGGATGATATCGCGGCCCTGGGTGGTGACCTGTTTGTAATGGATGACGGATGGTTCGGCTCGAAGTATCAGCGTGATGACAGTTCGGCTCTCGGAGACTGGACGGTTGACCGCCGGAAACTCCCCGGGGGGATAGAAGGGCTTCTTGACGCTGCCTCCCGGCGCGGGCTCGACTTCGGCATATGGGTGGAACCGGAAATGGTCAATTCCAGGAGCGAGCTTTACGAGCGTCATCCCGACTGGGTGCTTGTCCCGCAGGGACGTCAGCCTGCCACCGGGCGAGGGGGCACGCAGATGGTGCTTGACCTGACAAATCCAGAAGTGAGGGATTATGTGGCCGGTGTGTTCGATAGTATCGTCGGCAAATATCCTGCGATAAAATATGTGAAATGGGACGCCAACATGCCGGTAAGGAACCATGGATCGCTTTATCTGGGACCCGATTGTCAGTCGCATCTATGGGTGGAGTATCAGAGAGGCCTGGAGGAGGTGTGTCGGCGCGTGAGGGATAAATATCCCGATTTGATCATGCAGTTGTGTTGCAGCGGAGGAGGCCGGGTGAATTACGGTATGCTTCCCTGGTTTGACGAATTCTGGACGAGTGACAACACTGACGCGTTGCAAAGAGTCTACATCCAGTGGGGTACATCTTATTTCTTCCCGGCGATAGCGATGGCGTGTCATATCAGCGCGGCCCCAAACCTCCAGACATTCCGGTCGATTCCGATGAAATACAGGGTGGATGTCGCCATGAGCGGACGGCTCGGTGTGGAAATCCATCCCGAGAAGATGACCGCGCAGGAGAAAGAGTTCTGCCGCAATGCCATATCGGAGTACAAGAAGTTGAGTGATGTCATACAGATGGGAGACCTTTACCGTCTGCAGTCGCCATATGACGGTAAAGGGCTCGCGTCGCTGATGTATGTCTCTCCCGAAAAGGATGAGGCTGTCTTCTACTGGTACAAGACCGAACATTTCTGCAACCAGCATCTGCCTGTGGTCAGGATGGCCGGACTCGATGCCGGAAAATATTACAAAATCAGGGAAATCAACCGCATAGACAGTCAACCACTCGAATGTGAAGGGAAAGTCTACAGTGGGAAGTACCTTATGGGTCATGGCCTTGATTTTCCATACAACCATATTCTCCCTTATTGGGAACAGCTTGATTACGCGAGCCGGGTGATACACCTGACCGAAGCTGACGGGACGGAAGTCAACGTCGCCTCGAAATGACCGCCCGGCGTCTCGACTGGAACAACAATCATCAAAACAACAGAGAGGGTACAACCATGAAGAATACGTTTTCATTATTTTTGATGGCCGTGTTGCCGGCTGTCGGCCTTTCGGGTCAGAGCATGTCGGAATGGGACGACGTCGGGGTGACCTCCGTCAACCGCCAGGAAGCGTGCGCTCTATCGCTTCCTTTGCCCCCGGACATGTCTGTGTCGGGAAGTGTCGGAGAGGCTTCTCCATATTGCAAATCGCTTAACGGTGTGTGGAAATTCCGGTGGGTTCCGTTGCCGTCTCAGGCTCCGTCGGGATTTGAGGATGACGGCTACGATGTCTCCGACTGGGATGATATTACCGTTCCTTGCCCCTGGCAGGTCTACGCGGCCCGCAATGGCAAAGAGTGGGACAAACCGCTGTATTGCAACACGGAATATCCTTTTACATATGACAGGGAGACATTCAGCGTGATGGCCCCTCGTCCTGACGACTGGACCTACAATGACTCGATGAAGAATCCCGTGGGCAGTTACCGCCGTGATTTCTCGGTGCCGCCCGACTGGAAAGGGAGACGAGTCTATGTGAGGTTCAACGGCGTGGGACATGGCATGTACCTGTGGGTTAACGGGAAGTATGTCGGTTACAGTGAGGACAGCTATCTTCCGGCCGAGTTTGACATAACGGATATGCTGCGCGACGGGGAGAACATGATGGCTGTCCAGGTTTATCGCTTCACGAGCGGTTCTTTCCTCGAATGCCAGGATTATTGGCGGCTGACGGGAATCATGCGTGATGTGATGCTCTGGTCGGCTCCGCAGACCCGGATACGCGATTATTTCTTCACTACATCTTTTGATTCCGGATATGACGACGCCAAGGCCACGGTAGAGGTGAAAACCGATGGCCGGGATTTGAAGAGAGGTGTGGTGAGGGCTGAAATCCGCGACAAGGATGAAATCATCGCCGAGGCATCGGGCAAAATGACTTCTCCGGGTGAATACCGGCTTGTGATGGATGTCGACAGTCCGCGCAAATGGACGGCTGAGACCCCCGAGTTGTATGACCTTGTGGTGAGTCTTGAAGAGGATGGCGAGCTTGTTGACCGGAGAGGTTGCAAAGTCGGTTTCCGCCAGATAGGGATACGTCCTGACGGAGCGCTGATAATAAATGGCAGGCGTGTGCTTTTCAAAGGTGTCAACCGTCATGATTTCAGTGAGGAGACCGGACGCACGATTTCCCGTGATGAGACCGAGCGGGAAATTCTGGCGATGAAGAGGCTCAACATAAATGCTGTCAGGACGTCTCATTATCCAAATAATCCGTTTTTCTATGACCTTTGCGACAAATATGGCCTGTATGTGCTTGCCGAGGCTAACGTCGAATGTCATGGTGACTGGAGCCTTTCTGAACGTCCGCAGTTCAGGGCCGCGATGGTGGAGCGTTCGCGCAACCATGTGCTGCGTTTCCGTAACCATCCGTCGATATTCATGTGGAGTTACGGCAATGAGTCGGGCCATGGCGATAACTTCGCTGCGGTGGATTCCGTCATAAAGTCTCTTGATTCCTCGCGCCTGACCCATTACGAGGGTAACAGCCGTTGGGCAGATGTGACTAGTTCGATGTATGCTGATGTCGATTCGATTGCGGTGATAGGTCGCCGCCGTCAGGCAGAGGCGGCCTCGGGGAGAACGCCCCGCCCGCATATTCAGTGTGAGAGTAGTCACGCTATGGGTAATTCCATGGGAGCTGTCAGGGAGTTATGGAATCTCTATGAGAGATATCCGGCCCTGACCGGGGAATTCATATGGGATTTCAAAGACCAGGGATTGAAAATGCCTGTGGACGGAAATCCCGGAGAGTTTTACCGGGCATATGGAGGTGATTTCGGAGACAAGCCCAACAGCGGCAATTTTTGCTGTAACGGTCTGCTGGCATCAGATTTGTCACCATCTGCCAAGACATACAATACCAAGAAAATATACCAGCCGGTTGATTTCAGTATTGATTCCGTCGGCAACATATCGATGACCAACAAACTTGTCTTCAAGGAGGTGGATGACCTGGAAATCGGTTGGATACTTTTGGCGGACGGAATCGAGGTAGCCTCGGGACGAGTGGAAAACCCGTGTCCGTCTCCAGGCGATACGCTCCCCCTGGCGATTGGATTTTTCCCTTCACCGGACAAGGAGGGGGTCGAATATCATCTTCGACTTTCGGCTACCAGGAAAACGGAAACACCCTGGGCGGACGCCGGGGATGAGGTCGCTTCGGAACAATTCCAGCTAAAAAAAGGCCGATATTTCCAGGGAGCAGCAGCCACATCTGCGCCTGTTATGGAGGAATCGGGCGACAGTATAGTGGTCAGAGCCGGGAATGTGACCGCTATATTCTCGAAATCTGCCGGTTCGCTATGCGGTTATGAGGTCGGTGGACGGCAGACCATCGATACCCCGCTGAGATTAAACTTGTTCAGATTGCCGACAGACAATGACAAACCTCATACCGAGGGCTGGGACAAGGCCGGGCTCTCGCGCCTGACGGTCGCTCCAGGAGAATGGAAAATAAATACTGACATGAGGAACGCGACCTTGAATCTCTCCATCACTGATGTCTACCGTACTGCCGGAGGAGACAGTTTCACCGTCGCCAAGAGTTTTGATGTCGTGGGGGATGGAATAATCCTCGCCGATATGAGAATAGTTCCGGCTCAGAAGGATGTCATCCTCCCGAGAATAGGCTTCAGTCTCGAGATGCCTGAGGATTTCACTGATGTCAGCTGGTTCGGGAGGGGACCCTGGGAAAGTTATGGGGATCGTAAGGAGGCCTGCTATGAAGGTGTCTATCAGGCGGCAGTGACTGACCAGCGTCCTCCCTATGTGCTCCCGCAGGAAAACGGGAACAAAGAGGATGTCCGTTGGCTCGCTGTCACCGACAAGGAGGGGAAAGGGGTCATGTTTGCCGCCCCTTCGATGATGTCGGCTTCGGTAAGCGACTATCGTCCGGAGGAACAATATACTGACCGTGACCATAGAGCGATGCATCCTCATGAAATCCGGAAAGCGTGCAAGACCATAGTCAATCTTGATGCGTTCAACCGTCCGATTGGGAATGCCAGCTGTGGCCCTGATGTAATGGAGAAATTCGAGTTGAGGGCTTCCGATGTCGATTTCAGGTTTATAATATCGCCGCTCATGGATGAGCGGACTCCCTCTCGGCTTGCAGGCAGATACAGTGAGCTGAGAGAGAGGTAAGACAGATGCTCATCTTTTTTAAGGGGGGCGCTCAGTTGTCCCCCCTTTCAGTATCCGCCGCGGATGGAGGCAGGTGACCGACGGCAGTTAAAAATCTATGTCCGCAGCCAGAAATCTAAAATATGATTGCTATGGTTTTATGTCGGCTCCCATGTCGCCCCTGCAATCAGACAATTTGCCGAGATAGAAAAAATCGGTAATTTTGCGCTATGAGACGACTATTTCTGTTTAACCCGGAGAATGACATTGCCCTTGGATCAGGGTTACCACGGATTACCCCTCCCCGTCAGGCCGGGTTGCTTCATAGGGCTGGCGCAATGCTCCCTTTCTGGCTTGGGGAAGAGAGGGACAGCGTGATTGTCGCCCCCGAGGATTTGACAGTAGCCACAGCATGGCGGAAAGAAATCGCGGAAATTACTGGAGTGACCGGCCCTTGGCCGGTTGCTGAATGTAGCCCCGGGGAAGAGCTGACGCCGTCTCCGTGGGGGTGGAGCCGGGATGCCGCCTGGCAATTTATGAAAGCGGGGGTGAAGGAGGAATCCATGGAGCAGATTATGGCTCATATGGATGTCAGACGCGACCTCTCGCATAGGAAGTCAGCTTTGAGGTTTCTTGATTGCTGGGTGAAACGAGGCAACCGTCTCCCGTTTACTATGCCACGACTTGCGTTTTCTGAGGAGGATGTCATGCGGTTTGTTGAGACCGTCGGAACAGTCGTGGTCAAGTCGCCGTGGTCGTCAAGCGGACGTGGGGTGTTTCCGGTGTCATCATCGACTGTGGCTGCCTCGCTGTCACGGATTGGGGGGATAATAAGGCGACAGGGATTGGTGGTCATGGAGCCGATGTTGCCAAAGTCGCAGGATTTCGCAATGCTGTTCTATTATAAGGACGGAATCGTGCGTTTTGAGGGGTATTCACTGTTTTTCAATTCCACGGACACTAACTATGGGGGAAATTACATAGGGTCTGATGATATGATTCTGGAAAAGCTCGCCCGTCTGGTGCCGCGCGATTATGTCGAATCGGTAAGGAATGAGGTGATGGGAATTCTGCCGATGGTGTTGGAGGATGGTTATGAAGGGCCGTTGGGAGTTGATATGATGGTGTGTGGAGATGAGGAGGCTGCTTACTGGATTAATCCTTGCGTGGAGATTAACCTTAGGTACACCATGGGATTCGTGGCCAAAGGTGTATGGAAGAAACTCGGCCGGGAAGGTGTCATGTCGATTGCTCCTGTGGGAGCCGCCGGCATAAAAAAGGGGGAGCGGCCGGTCATGCTCGCTCCCCGTAATGATTGGTTTGATTTTCTGTTTTGTCCTTATGCCTGAGCTGTCGGTCCGGTCGGCTCGCGGCGTTCGAGTCTGACGACATTCTCGACATGATGGGTGTGGGGGAACATGTCGACCGGACGCACGGCGGTAACCCGGTATTTCTCATCGAGCAACGCGAGGTCGCGGGCCTGGGTGGCCGGATTGCAGCTGACATACACGATTCGTTTCGGCTCGGCCTGCAGGATGACATTCACGACGTCGGTATGCATTCCGGCGCGGGGTGGATCCACAATCATCACATCGGGGCGTCCGTGGGCCTCGATGAATTCAGCTGTCAGCACATCCTTCATATCGCCGGCGTAGAAGTCTGTGTTGTCAAGTCCATTGACCTGGGCATTGAGCTTGGCGTCGCGGATGGCATCCTCCACATACTCGATACCGATTACTTTGCGTGCCTGACGGGCAATGAAATTGGCGATTGTACCGGTTCCGGTGTAGAGGTCATACACAAGCTCGTCACCCGTCAGCGCGGCAAACTCGCGGGCCACTTTGTATAAGTTGTAGGCCTGGCGCGAGTTGGTCTGGTAGAAAGATTTCGGACCGATGCGGAACCTTAATCCCTCCATCTCCTCTTCGATATATGGTTTGCCGGAGTGGAGCTGTATGTCAAGGTCGGCGATAGTGTCGTTGGCCTTGGTGTTGACGACATACATGAGGGAGGTCAGGTCGGGGAAAGAGGCGCGAAGGTCGTCGAGGACAGACTTGATTTCGACGGGGGCGTCCTCGCCGAACGACAGCACCACCATTGTCTCGCCTGTGGAAGCGATGCGTATCATCATCGTGCGCAGCAGCCCGGTCTGGGCGCGGAGGTCAAAGAATGTCAGTCCATGTTTTTTGGCGAAAGCCTTGACATGGAGACGCAGACGGTTGCCAAGATCATCCTGGAGATGGCAGCGGTCGATGTCAAGCACCTTGTCGAACGCTCCGGGAATGTGGAATCCTGCGGCATCGCGGTCGGGAAACTCCTCCTGGGAACGCATCTGCTCCCATGTGAGCCATTTCTTGTTAGAAAAGGTGTATTCCATCTTGTTGCGGTATTCGCGTGTGGCTTCCGAGCCAAGTATCGGCGTTATTGGCGGCAGCTCGACTTTCGCGATTCTGCGCAGCGCGTCCTCCACCTGTTGCTGCTTGGCTTTCAGCTGTTCGGAATAGGGGAGATGTTGCCAGCGGCATCCTCCGCATACGCCGAAATGGCTGCAGAACGGCTCGGTGCGGAGGGGGGAGGGCTTCACGAGCCGCTCGATGTGGCCTTCCGCGTAGGAGTGTTTCTTGCGGTCTATCTTGATGTCGGCAATGTCTCCGGGTGCGCCGTAGGGGATGAACACCACCATCTCGCCGTGTCGGGCGATGGCGTTTCCTTCCGCAGCCACGGCTGTTATCTCGAGCCCTTCCAGCAAGGGTAGTTCTTTTCTTTTTCTGCCCATGTATATAATGGCAATGTCAATTAAATCGAATATAATGGAAAAAAGCGTAAAGCAGATAACTCAGCATTGTGGAATGGCGTTATACTGTTTACAGGCTGCAAAGTTACGATTTTCCGGCCGTTTTTAACTTACGGGAATGAAAAAAATATATGTCGGTTTGGCGTTTATCGTTGAATTTTCGTAACTTTGCAAAACGCTCGGGGTGAGTCTGACGGTCGGTTTGCACGACTGTTCCGAATAAGCCCCATACAACCGCACATAATAACAATAAATCAAATATTTGACCAGAACGGTTAATAACTTTAATCTAAACAAGTCAACCAACCTATGGCAAAAAAAATCTACACTTTCGGCGACGGCAAGGCTGAAGGAGATGCCTCGATGCGCAACCTCCTCGGCGGCAAAGGTGCCAACCTCGCTGAAATGAATCTCCTGGGGATGCCCGTGCCTCCCGGTTTCACAATCACAACCGAAGTCTGCACCGAGTACACTCAGTATGGCCGCGATTATGTGGTTAAGGATATCAAAGCCGATGTCGAAAAAGCCATCGCCCATGTTGAATCCCTCACAGGAAAGAAATTCAATGACCCTGCCAACCCGTTGCTTGTGTCGGTGCGCTCCGGCGCCCGTGCTTCCATGCCGGGTATGATGGATACCGTCCTGAACCTCGGTATGAATGACGCCACCGTTCAGGCTCTCGCTGAAAAGAGCGGCAATCCCCGCTTCGCCTGGGACAGCTACCGTCGTTTCGTCCAGATGTACGGCGACGTTGTTCTTGGTATGAAGCCCAAGACCAAGACCGAAACCGATCCCTTCGAGGCCATCATCGACAAGGTGAAGGAGGAGAAGGGTGTGAAATTCGACACCGAACTCACCGTTGAGGACCTTCAGGAACTCGTTAAGCGTTTCAAGGCCGCTGTCAAGGATTATACCGGCAAGGATTTCCCCGATTCCGCATGGGATCAGCTCTGGGGAGGTATATGCGCCGTGTTTGATTCATGGATGAACGAGCGCGCCATCCTTTACCGCCGTATGAACCAGATTCCCGAGGAATGGGGAACTGCCGTCAACGTTCAGGCTATGGTTTATGGTAATATGGGTAACAACTCCGCTACCGGTGTGGCATTCTCCCGTGACGCTGCCACCGGCGAGAACATATTCAATGGTGAGTACCTCATCAACGCTCAGGGCGAGGATGTGGTTGCCGGTATCCGTACCCCCCAGCAGATTACTGTCGAGGGTTCACGCCGCTGGGCTGCTCTTCAGGGTATCTCAGAGGAGGAACGCGCTGCCAAATATCCCTCGCTTGAGGAGTCAATGCCTGTATGCGCCGCCGAGCTTATCGCCATCGCTAACAAGCTGGAGGGTTACTTCAAGGACATGCAGGATATGGAGTTCACAATCCAGGACGGCAAGCTCTGGATGCTCCAGACCCGTAACGGTAAGCGCACAGGTGCGGCTATGGTCCGCATCGCCATGGAGCTGCTTCGTGCCGGTGAAATCGACGAGAAGACAGCCCTGCTCCGTATGGAACCCCAGAAACTCGACGAGCTTCTCCACCCCGTCTTCGACAAGGACGCTCTCAAGCGTGCCCTCGTGGTGGCCAAGGGGCTTCCCGCATCTCCCGGTGCCGCAACCGGTCAGATTGTCTTCTTCGCAGATGACGCTGAGGCTTGGGCCGAGAAGAAAAAGAAAGTTGTCCTCGTCCGTATCGAGACATCTCCCGAAGACCTCCGCGGTATGGCTGTGGCTCAGGGTATCCTCACAATGCGCGGCGGTATGACCAGCCACGCCGCAGTGGTTGCCCGTGGTATGGGTAAGTGCTGCGTTTCCGGTGCCGGTGAAATCAAGGTTGACTATGAGGCCCGCACCGTTGAAATGGGTGGCAAGACCTATAAGGAAGGTGACTGGATTTCACTCAACGGTTCTACCGGTGACGTTTACGATGGCCAGGTGCCCACAGTTGAGCCTGAACTCGACGGTGACTTCGGCGCAATTATGAACCTCGCCGCCAAATACACCAAGACCCTTGTACGCACCAACGCAGATACCCCCCGCGATGCCAAGCAGGCCCGTCATTTCGGTGCCCAGGGTATCGGTCTCTGCCGTACAGAACATATGTTCTTCGAAGGTGACCGTATCAAGGCTGTCCGTGAGATGATCCTTGCTTCCGATGTTGAAGGCCGCAAGACAGCCCTCGCCAAGCTTCTCCCGATGCAGCGTGGCGACTTCGAAGGAATCTTCACCGCTATGGACGGCTACGGAGTGACCATCCGTCTGCTCGATCCCCCTCTGCACGAGTTCGTGCCTCATCAGACCGCTACCCAGAAGGAACTGGCTGATGAGATGGGCATCACCCTCGCCGAAGTGAAGGCAAAGGTTGACGCACTCGAGGAATTCAACCCCATGCTCGGTCACCGTGGTTGCCGTCTTGGTATCACATATCCCGAGATTACCGAGATGCAGACCCGCGCCATTATCGAGGCCGCTCTCGCCGTCAAGGCCCGTGGCATCGATGTGAAGCCCGAAATCATGATTCCTCTGGTTGGCTCCCTCAAGGAAATCCAGAACCAGGCCGACATCATCCATATCACCGCCGCCAAGGTGTTTGAGGAGCAGGGCCGCTCACTGCCCTATCTCGTAGGTACAATGATTGAGGTTCCCCGTGCGGCTCTCGTCGCCGACCAGATTGCTACCGTGGCCGAGTTCTTCTCGTTCGGTACCAACGACCTCACCCAGATGACCTTCGGCTTCTCCCGTGACGACGCTCCCAAGTTCCTCAAGTTCTACAAGGAACACGGCATCATCAAGACCGATCCCTTCGAAGTCCTCGACCAGGAAGGTGTAGGCCAGCTCGTTGAAATGGGTGTAAAGAAAGGCCGCTCAGCCCGTCCCGAACTCAAAGTCGGCATCTGTGGCGAGCACGGTGGCGAGCCCAGCTCTGTCAAGTTCTGCGCCAAGCTTGGCATGAACTACGTCAGCTGCTCCCCATTCCGCGTGCCCATCGCCCGTGTCGCCGCGGCGCAGGCAGCTATCGAAGATTAATCTTCTCTGATTGAACAAACCATTCAATAATAGGGTGGGGATTTCGAACCATCGGAATCCCCACCTTTTATAATTCTCTGCCGATTATGTCAGAATCGGAATATCTGAATTGGCGTTAATTCTTTTGAATGAATAAGCTATGACGCAAAACGAGATTGACCGCACGAGCATTGAGAAAGCTAAAGAGCTTTTCATGTCTGGCAAGGTGTATGCGATTGAAGTTGGCACAATCGTCGGGCTTCAGGCGATTCATCGCGCGTTGTTTGACGGGCTTTATCCTTTTGCCGGGGAGATTCGCAAACTGAATATCTCAAAAGGTGGCTTTCGTTTTGCAAATTCCCTTTATCTCATACCTGCGCTTGAAGCGATAGAAAAGATGCCGGAGTCTACTTTCGAGGAAATTATCGCTAAATATGTGGAGATGAACATTGCCCATCCCTTTATGGAGGGGAACGGTCGCGCTACACGTATTTGGCTTGATATGATGCTTCGTCGCCTCCTTGGTAAGGTGGTGGACTGGCAGCAGATTACTCGCGAAGCATATTTGCAGGCTATGGAACGTTCTCCAGTCAATGACCTTGAGCTTCGTTATCTTATTCAAAACGCCCTTACATCAGAGACTGACGACCGCGACGTAATCTTCCACGGCATAAACCAATCCTACTACTACGAAGGCTACGAGCCTGAATGAAATTATATAACGATAATGGATAATTCAATATTGAGTCGTATTCGTGGATGCTTGTATGGGCAAGCTATTTCATTGTGTTATAAAATTCAGCACTAAATGACGGATTGGGAAATCTATTGTGGTATATTTAAAACCTCAAATAAGGCATATTTCAAATAGATATGGAGCTGAAAGAGTTTATAAAGACAGCTATAACGGACATTACAGAAGCGATCTGTGAATTACAGCAAGAACTACACAACGGAGCGATTGTCAATCCGACATTGCAAACCTCGATACCGCAGAAAACACTGACTGTAAGCAATGAAATTCGTCCGGTAGAGCAACTGGCGTTCGATGTTGCCGTCACAGCAACTGAATCATCTGGCGTAGATGGCTCAGCAAAAGCCGGAATAAGTATATTTGGGGCAAAAATTGGGACAGAATCATGTGCAATAACCGAAAATGTATCAAGACTTTCGTTTTCAGTTCCGATAATATTTCCGACTATGTATGTCAAGACTCCAGAAGAAATTATGAAGGAGAAGCGACCGCAAAGGCCAACATATTGACAACAGTTCGTTCAATTCATGCTTTTAAACACATTGAAGGGTGTAGTCAGTAGTATTGGATTTTGTAAGGTAAATTAAAATAGCCAACGATATAGTTGCGAAAGTTTCGTCAAGGGATTGTGGTCATTTTTTTCATATCTATGGCAATACACCAGGAGTGCCAGACTGGCCACGGAAGAGCGGTGGCGAAGTCTGGCAACTATATAAAGAAAATGCTTATTTTTGCTTCAATACTTCAATCGCTTTGTTGAGTTGAGAGTCTTTCCCATTAATTAAATCATCAACAGTGTATTCAACAATAATATCGGGAATTATGCAGGTTTCTATAATACTTGAGCCATCAGGATTAAAATAAGCCCATGTCGACAACCCATAACTATATCCACCGGGCAAATCGTAGTAGCGGGGGTGTGATATTACTCCAACAGAATGAGCCCCCACTAATTTTGCTAACCCGAGATTTTTCATCGTGACCGCAAAATCTTCTGCCGCTGAACCGGTATATCCATCAATTAAAATTACAATCGGACATTTGATTTTTAAAGAGTCCGGGACTGAACTGAAATAGCTTCCACCGGTTTGTATTACTTCCATTGCTGTCTCAGTAGCGAAATCTCTTAATTGGGGAACTTGACTGCCGTATTCCTGAAAAGCGCTGTTGGCTACTCGACATTTCAGAATAAGAGCCGCATACTGGTCTTTATCCGCAGGTGCAGTATAATCGAAAATCGCGGGATTCCAGCATTCGTCCGAGCCGCCACGATTCCCTCGGATATCGAAGATTACCCCCTGGGACTCACGAAATAATGGCAAATTATCGCTAAACACTTGATTGACTTCTTCAGGCTTGGTAAAAGTAGCCATACGCATATATGTAATATTGCCTGGCAACTTTTCTATATATGCAGCTCTATTGTCCAAAGGATTGCCCCATCCGTAGGAATCCAACCATTGTGGTTCCATACGTTTAAGTGAAAGCTTTTCAAGCTTATTTTTAGGAGTAAAGAATTCCAAGGTGACTTCTGAATCCGTCTCTCCATTTAGGAACGAGTCAAGTGACTTGCGAAATTTCCATTCATCGTTGGCCGCTGATATGTAGGGGTATATGTTTGTCTTGAGGAAATCATCTACCGGTAGTGCGTCAATTTTGACAAGTTGACTGCCTATGGGAACCTTCTTGATTAATTGTTTGCCGATATTCTTGACAAAAACCTTGTTATTTAATCCTATGAATTGAACAGGAACGGTTGCCGAGGGAGTTTTTGCAAAGAAGCGTGTGTGAGCATCTCCGAATTGAGCGAGGAATTCGGTCATTAAAAGTGAAAATTCTTCTTCACTTCTGGTGTTCATTACTCGTGGTAAGAAAGCCCGGAACAAACTGTCTGGGTTTGCCTTTGAAAAACGTTGCGGAAACGCAAAGTTGTCACGCACATTTCGCCAAACAGTCGATAGGATATAAACCCTGTCTTCGTGGCTGGTATCAGCTTTTACTTGTGAAATACCTGTCAATAAGCTGATGAAAACAAAGAAAAGGGATAATGCTTTTTTCATATTTGTTGATTTTGCCTCCTTTGACTCAATGGAGTGATTAGTCATAAAAAACGTGAGCCAACTATGCTACGTCGTAGTTTGTAGGTCGTAGGAAACCTCCGATGCAGATGTAACAATAGCAGCCCACGCTATACACGTGAGAACCACTATGCTCTCTTGCATCGGTTTTGAATTTCCTACGTTCACAAACTACAAGATAAGCATAACGCTTCTTTATTTTACCAAAATGTCGTGGAATGGTCGATGCCATTCTGTGGCAAAGGTAGGAAAAATATTTGAGAACGGGAGTAGAGTGTTCAAAGAACTTGACAAGTTTCGCATTGGGGTTTGTGAGGATTAGGAAAAAAGATTAAATTTGCAGTATGAGGGAACTTTTGTTTATATTATTTGTGGGATTGCCGCTTGTGTGTAGGGGGCAATCCGAGGTAGGGCATCCAGAAGGCGATGGCTTTAATGTGACTGATAGTGTCGCCGGGAGCCAGCTGCCTGCCGGTTCTGTGACGGGATGTGACGTTGATGCCCCGGAAGCTGCGGTGGATTATATCCCAGTTGTTGGACCCGTTTTCGGAACTCCGATTTTGAGTTTCGTCGATACCGGGATGGTGAGCGGTTTTGCCGGAATGCAGCAGCAGGTCAGTTTCCCGTTGTGGCGCAATGGTGGCGTTGCTGTCGATGGAGAGTCGATGACTATGCCTGGCTTGATGCGTGTTGATACCGGCTCCATCGGTATATACCAGCGGTTCGGTAATTTCTCCGTTTATGGAGGAGGGGTCGCGAACAAGTATGGATATTTTCAGGGTGTGCATACTCAATACGGGATAAACGGCAGTTTGACATATCGGTTCTCTCCCGGGATTCATTTCACGGCGTTCGGGTCATATTATTTCGGAACCCCGCCGGTATTGGGCGGAGGATTGCCGATGCCCCCGTCGATGATGGGGTATTATGCGGTGGGGCGGTTCGGTGGCTCGCTCCATTATCAGTTTAATGAAAATTTCGGGCTGGATGTCGGGGGCCAGATGGTTCAGAAGGTCGGTACATCCAACTATCGTTTCGAGCCGATTGTCACCCCATATGTCAAGGTCGGCAAAATCGGTATCGGTCTGCCGGTCGGTCAAATCGTGAACGGCCTGCTGAGATAGGTCGGCAAACAAACATTAAAACACAAATATTATGAATCTCCAATTTTATTCATATCTGCCGGTAGTCGCGGGAATTATCGGAGGGATTATCGGAGGCGTCATCTATAAAAAGAATCGGCGTAAAAAGGAGAAATAATCTGTCAGAGTCGTTTTATTTAGGATGTGGCGGTAAAGGACTGCAATTGCCAATCTGCCGGTAAAAGTCGGCAGTGGTTCGGTCTGATGGTTGTCTTAAATGTTTTTTGCCTGAAAGTCGCCGGATATTTGGATATGTCGGTGGGATTTAGTAACTTTGCGGTCGCATTTCCCGGTCACGAGCTGGCGGGGAGACGCAATACAAACTCATTAACAATATTTTTTAATGGCAACAAAAATCAGACTGCAACGCCATGGTCGCAAGAACTATGCGTTCTATCCTATTGTAATCGCCAATAGCAGGGCACCACGAGATGGTAGGTTTATTGAAAGGATTGGTTCTTACAATCCCAACACTAATCCTGCTACAATCACACTCAACTTCGAGCGAGCTTTGTATTGGGTCAACGTGGGCGCACAGCCCACCGACACTGTCCGTAGCATCCTTTCCAAGGAAGGTGTGCTGCTGATGAAGCACCTCCAGGGTGGCGTCAAGAAGGGCGCTTTCGACGAGGCTGAAGCACAGCGTCGTTTCGATGCCTGGAAGGCAAACAAAGAGAAGGCTGTAGAGGCTGTCAAGGCTTCCGACGCCGACAAGAAAGCTGCCGCCGCCAAGGAGCGTCTTGCTGCCGAGCAGGCCAAGAACGCCGCCAAGGCTGAGGAAGTAGCCAAGAAGAAGGCTGAAATCGCTGCCGCCAAGGCCGCTGAGGAGGCTGCCAAGGCTGCTGCTGAGGCTCCCGCAGAGGAAGCTCCCGCTGCCGAAGAGGCTCCCGCCGAATAATCTACTCCGGCTGACAACTTGCTTAACAATTAACATTCCCGGAGGGGCTCTGTCTGAGTGCTTCCGGGTTTGTTTTTTCCTCCTTTTAACAGGTGTTTTTATGGGTAACCCTTTGATTTCTGTCATCATCCCGAATTACAATTACGCCAGATACCTTCCGGAGCGTATAGAATCCGTGTTAGGACAGACATTCCAGGATTTCGAGGTAATCATCCTTGACGATTGTTCGACCGACAATTCAAGGGAGGTGATAGAGAGGTATTCCTCGAATCCAAAAATAGCCAGGATAATATTCAACGAGAAAAATTCCGGTTCCCCATTCGTGCAATGGGACAAGGGGTTGACAGCTGCCCGTGGAAAGTACGCCTGGATTGCCGAGGCTGACGATTTGGCAGAGCCTACATTCCTTGAGCGCCTTGTCAAAGCCATAAATGCTGATTCGGATGTTGTCGTGGCATGTTCGCTCTCCTATATTATAGATGAGAATGGCGTAATCACCGACAAGACCGGATTTGACACATTTGATTCCGCGAGAAGCATAGAAGTTTACAATGGGGTGGATTACATCCGCCACAAGATGTTTGTGGGCAACGGAGTGTATAATGCGTCCATGGCGTTGTTCAGCATTGAGGCTTGGCGCAATATGTCGTCACGTCGTTACCGGAAGATGAGATATTGTGGCGACTGGCTTTTTTGGGTTGAGCTCATGAGGCAGGGGAGCATCGCGGTGGTTAGGGAGAAACTCAATATGTTCAGGAAGCATGGCAGCAGCGTGTCGGATGAGGGGCTTGTCAATGTCAATTCGCTGATTGAGATTCTGACCATTCAGAATTTGCTTCTCGCGATGCCGGCAGTGAATAGCTTTGACCGCCGGTTTATGTTCAAATACAAGTATCTGCGAGACAATGATGGAAAACTGTCTCCCCAGGAGTTAAGGAAAAGCGGCCTTAATCCGTCGTTATATCCGGTTTATTGGACATACAAGCATCTTTTCAGATGGACGCGCCGTCTGAGTAAGGATGACTCAAGTATAAAACTGGTTGTCAAACAGACAATCAATTATTGATTGAACGCATCTTTTGTCGCTGTTTTCTTATGAAACTTGGCCAACAATTTTTGATGCGCATATACTGAAGATAATTTGAAAGGCCTATCGAGAGAGGGGAGAACTGAGACAATTCGTCTAGAAGCTCATCCCTGAATTTAAGCAACCCGCTTTCCTCTTGATTCCCATGAAACAGCCCGGCCAGTCTTTTGAGGGCTAACACCGCCTGTCCTACAGTCTTGCGCAATGTTGTCACACGCTGACGGCGGGAGAAATAGGGGTATTTTCTGATGAATCGTATGCGTTTCAATTCGGCATTGAAATAGTCCCGGATTTTTTCCGGATTTCGTTCCGCATCAGAGGTGTAGCTTGCCGGATGATGGCAATAATGGTACAGCGGCGCGTCGATATGGACGGCCTGTCCGCCATTTCCTACCCATTCAAACATGACCGCGTGGTCTTCAAAACGGACCTTTTCGGGGAATTTGCGTGTGGACAGAAATTTTTTGTCGAAAATACGTATCCAGGGAGCGGAAGAGGAGCTGTCCATCAACACGTCATATGCCGCTTCCGCTTCGTTTTTCAGGATTATCTCACCGGTGTCCGGGAATTGACGCCGGGTAGAGCCGTCGGGGAATTCATTGATGAAATTGCAGGAAACAATCCCGACTCCATATTGCTCTTTGACCTCCACCATGCGCTTATACATATCAGGCTCGACGTAATCGTCAGCGTCGACGAAAGTAACGCTTCCGGCTTTGGCTTCGGCGATTCCGATGTTGCGGGCTTCCGACACACCGATTTTCGGAGACACGATAAGTCTGATTTCCGGGTTTTCCGCCGCGAGTTGCCTGCATATTGACAATGAATTGTCCGTGCTGCCGTTTTCCACCAGCAGGATTTCGATATTGAAAGGAGCGGTCTGGTTCACGACGGACTCCACGCATCGTTGTAATGTGGCTTCGGAATTATGGACGGGGATTATAACTGATAATACCGGGACAGGTTCCATACGGGGCTTATTGTGTATAACGACTGCAAAGTTCTTTTTTTTTTTTTAATTTTGCAAATATATTACGCCATACCGAAGCCCCATCCAGTTATGAGAATTTCTATTATTATTCCCATATATAATATTGAGCGATATATCGTAAGGTGTCTTGACTCTGTGGTTTCACAAGGTTGGGAAACCACAGAGTGTGAGTGTATAATTGTGGATGATGCGGGGAAGGACAAAAGTCTGGAAATAGTCGAACGATATGTGAGGGATTATCATGGCCCTGTCGGTTTCAGAATCGAAAGGCATCGTGTTAATACGGGGTTGTCGGCCGCGCGTAACACAGGGCTGGACTATGCCTCGGGTGACTATGTGTTCTTCCTGGACGGGGATGATGAAATTGCCCCCGGAGGGATAAATCGGCTTGTGGCTCTTGCAAAAAAATATCCCGGAGTGGACATAGTGCAGGGCAATATCGAAATTCCGCATGAGAAATATCAGACCCTGGAACTATCGCAGTATTGCGATATAGAATATACTGATGACCGGGAATGGCTGAGACGCAATATGTTTCATAATCTTCCGGTGACGGCGTGGAACAAGCTTACCCGGCTTGGTTTTATCAAGGAGAACGGCTTGAGATTCAAAGAGGGGATAATCCACGAAGACAATCACTGGATGTTACAGATGTACAGGGATATACGCTCGATGGCGTTTTGTTATACACCTACCTACATCTATCATCTCAATAGTGATTCAATTATGGAGAACCGATATAAGGACCGAAGCTATATGTCTTTGCTTGAGATATATTCCGAGTTCCTCCCCTCTATGGACAGGCCGGATGAGCAAGGAAAGGCCGTGTCGGAAATGGCGAGGTTGTATATGCATATGGAACGGCTTGAGAATCCTGACAAGTTCAGGAAGCGGTATGTGGAGGTGTTCTCTCAGCTTTTGACTCTCAAAAATCTCAATTGGTATACCCGCCGGGCGTGTCATTACGCTATTGACAGGTCAAAAATGACAAAACGTTGGTCGCGAGTTTTTTGCCGTCCGCTTTATCGTTTGCTTAAAGAGTGCGACCGTCTGTGATTGTGTCAACAATCCTTTTTGAAGGCCTTGTGGGTCAGATAATGCCAATACAGGGTCGCTGATCGTTTCAAACGGATTCCGGTGATGGCGTCGCGTGTGGCGTATATGCGTATGAGCTTCTTAAGCAGGGATTTTGGTGCGGAAGTCCTGATTTTTCGGAACACATACCTGTACATCGCGCTGTCTTTGATTTCTTGTAGGTTCGAAGGAAGGCAGTCCACTGCCAAAGGGGAAAGATTTTTCCATTTGTCAATGAATACTTTTTCTGAAATCTCAAGCCAGCGTTGATCATATTTCCCACTTGACAAATGGAGAAGCCCGATGTCGTAGTTGACATAATTGGTGTAATGCCTGGAAATCTCGACAGAGAAATCAATGTCGTAACAATGGAATCCGGTAAGAATCTTCTCGTCGAACGGAAACTTGGCCCATACCTCTCTTCGCACAGCCATGGCCACACCATCAAGGGATATCACAGGCAGAAAATCTCCGGTATGACCGGCCGGTAATATATATGTCTGCGTTTGGCCGTTTTCAATATGACGGTAATTGCAGCGATGATATTCCTCAGGCACATTCCACCATGCGTAAGGCCCGGGAAGCCAGAGGGTACTGCCCGCAAACCCGATGACACCGCATGACGGTTCTTTAAGTTTGGAGGTCAACACTACCCCCCAGTTCTCGGTCTCTATGAGGACATCTTCATGGATGAACAGCAAGTAGGGGGCTTCACTCGCTTGGGCTCCTTCGTTGTAGACCTGCGATATCGGGCGGTTATTGTGGCGGTTGTCAATGACATGCACCTCCAGAGGCAATCCGGCTGTCTGTGTGAGGTTGTCGATTGTCTTGGATGCCAGATCGGGGTTTATGCTGCAAATTATAACTGATATAAGGGAACGGGGCATACTTAATTTTTTTGCAAAATTACAAATTTTCAGGACAAATATTCCTATGGAGCAATAGATGGCAGGATTTTTTGACGGCAAATTTGTCTGACGCGCCAATGATACGCCAATGATATGTGATGCACCTGCAATTATTTATCTCGAAAACGAGCAATAATCAAAAAAAAATGTTAACTTTGTCACGATTTTTGCGCCTTACCCCCCTGATATCCCCCTCCCTTGTTGTTTTTGAGGAGAATCGGGAGGCGTCTGGGCGCAGATGTTATTGTTGTTTGGTTGCCACGTTGTTGGTGGCAATTGCTTGATAAACAAAGATATAATAATGATTAACATTACGTTTCCCGATAATTCGGTAAAACAGTACGAAGCTGGGGTTACACCCCTCGAAATTGCCCGTAGCCTTTCGCCGCAGCTCGCGCGCGAAGTGCTGGCCGCATCTGTAAATGATCAGGAATGGGATCTGAGCCGTCCGGTCAATGAAGATGCCACTGTAAAACTCTTCAAATGGGATGATCCTGAAGGCAAGCACGCTTTCTGGCATTCTTCCGCCCACCTCCTCGCCGAAGCGCTCCAGGAACTTTATCCCGGGGTGAAATTCGGTATCGGCCCGGCAATCGAGAATGGCTTCTATTACGACATAGACCCCAACGGTCACAACATCACCGCGGCGGATTTTCCCGCGATTGAGGCCAAGATGCTCGAACTCGCCCGTCGCGACGAACAGATTGTCAGGGCAGACATCTCCAAGGCTGATGCCCTGAAGATGTTCGGCGACCGCAACGAGGAATACAAGTGCGAGCTTATCTCCGAGCTGGAGGATGGTTCCATCACAACCTATACCCAGGGAAGTTTCACCGATCTTTGCCGCGGCCCGCATCTTCCCTCTACCGGCGTCATCAAGGCTTGCAAAGTGATGTCGCTTGCCGGTGCTTACTGGCGTGGCGACGAGAAGCGTAACCAGCTTGTCCGCGTCTATGGCATCACATTCCCCAAGAAGAAGATGCTTGACGAGTATCTCGTTCTCCTGGAGGAGGCCAAGAAGCGCGACCACCGCAAGCTCGGCAAGGAGATGGAGCTGTTTGCATTCTCGACAAATGTCGGCGCGGGTCTTCCTCTCTGGCTTCCCAAGGGAGCGGCGTTGCGTGACCGCCTTGAGCAGTTCCTGCGCAAGATTCAGAAGAAATATGGTTACCTCCAGGTAATCACTCCCCATATCGGTAACAAGCAGCTGTATGTGACCTCCGGCCACTATGCCAAGTATGGCAAGGATTCATTCCAGCCCATCCACACCCCGCAGGAAGGGGAGGAGTACATGCTCAAGCCGATGAACTGCCCTCACCACTGCGAGATTTTCAAGACCTCGCCGCGTTCATACCGTGAGCTGCCCCTCCGACTCGCAGAGTTCGGAACTGTGTACCGTTATGAGCAGACCGGTGAGCTCCACGGCCTTACCCGTGTGCGCGGATTCACCCAGGATGACGCCCATATCTTCTGTGCTCCCGAGCAAATCAAGGATGAGTTCCTCAAAGTGATGGATATCATCCTGTATATCTTCAATGCTCTCAAGTTTGACAACTACGAGGCTCAGATTTCTCTTCGTGATCCCAAGAACAAAGAGAAATATATCGGTTCCGACGAGAACTGGCATCTCGCCGAGCAGGCTATCATCGAGGCCTGTGAGGAGAAGGGCCTCAAGGCCCGCAAGGAACTCGGGGAAGCCGCGTTCTATGGCCCGAAACTCGACTTTATGGTAAAGGATGCCATCGGCCGCCGCTGGCAGCTCGGAACCATCCAGGTTGACTACAACCTGCCGGAGCGTTTCCAGCTTGAATATACCGGCGCGGACAACCAGAAACATCGTCCGGTGATGATTCACCGCGCACCCTTCGGCTCACTTGAGCGTTTCGTGGCAGTGTTGTTGGAGCATACCGCCGGGAAGTTCCCCCTCTGGCTTTCTCCCGAGCAGGCCATCATCCTGCCGATTTCGGAGAAGTTCAACGACTACGCGTATGAGGTGGCCCGTCAGCTCAACGAACTTGATGTCCGTGTGACCGTGGATGACCGCAATGAGAAAATCGGTCGCAAGATTCGTGACAATGAGCTTAAGCGTATTCCTTATATGCTTGTTGTCGGAGAGAAAGAAGCTGAAAACGGCGAAGTGGCCGTCCGCAAGCAGGGTGAGGGTGACAAGGGGACAATGAAGGTCTCCGAGTTTGCCGAAGAAATCAACCGTCTTGTGAAGGAACTCCAGTAATCCGTAGGTCAAGCGAACAGAATCCGAGGAACGGATGTTCACCTTAGAAAGAATTACCAACCAATACTGAATGGATAAGAAACCCAGTAACTCCGGAGGATCACGTCCCTCCAACTTCGGAAGCCAGAGCCATAGCGGCGGCGCTTCAAGACAGGCCGGAAGCGGCCAGCACTCCTCATCTTCCCAAGGTGGCTACGGCCAGCGCAGTCAGGGCGCACCTCGTCCTGCAGGCGCTTCCACACCTCGTCCTGCCGGTTCCGGCACCGGACGTCCGGGAGGATTTTCAGGTCCCCGCCCCGGCGCACCGCGTCCCGGAGGTTTCGGTGGTCCCCGCCCCGGAGGTTTCGGCGGTCCTCGTCCTGCAGGAGTGCGCCCTCCGTTGACCGGCCCGCGTCCTCCCCGGAAAGAGGAACCGTACAATATCAATGAACGCATCCATGCCAAGGAGGTGCGCCTTGTCGGCGACAACGTTGAAAATGGCGTGGTGTCTCTCCAGCAAGCCCTGAAGCTTGCCGACGAGATGGAGCTTGACCTGGTGGAAATCTCACCCACCGCTCAGCCCCCTGTCTGCAAGATTCTCGACTATTCCAAGTTCCTCTACCAGCAGAAGAAGCGCCAGAAGGAGCAGAAGGCCAAGGCCACCAAGGTTGTCGTCAAGGAGATCCGTTTCGGTCCCCAGACTGATGACCATGACTACAACTTCAAGCTCAAGCATGCCCAGAGCTTCCTCCAGGAGGGTTCGAAGGTCAAGGCTTATGTGTTCTTCAAAGGCCGCTCGATTCTTTTCAAAGAGCAGGGAGAGGTATTGTTGCTCCGCTTTGCCAACGACCTTGAGGAGCTTGGCAAGGTAGAACAGATGCCGGTGCTGGAAGGAAAGCGTATGACAATTATGCTTTCCCCAAAGAAAAAAGCTTGAAAAAAACGTCTCGTAAGGCAATAATAGGCCTGATGTGACGTTGTATATGATGGTGTCTATGACACCAAACTAATCAAATCATAATTTAACAAAAATGCCAAAGATTAAGACTAATTCCGGTGCCAAAAAGAGGTTCGCCCTTACCGGAACAGGAAAGATCAAGAGAAAACATGCTTACAAGAGTCACATTCTGACGAAGAAGACCAAGAAGCAGAAGAGAAACCTCACCCACTTCGGCACAGTCAACAAGGTGGACGAAGCCAACGTAAAGGCATTACTTGGCCTGAAGTAATCAGCGTCATATCCTGACGTTAGATTCTTCAACCCGAAGAACCTGAAGGTTTACCCCCGCAACAATCCCCGACTTTCCGCGCTGCTCTTGACGCCGGATGTTAGGGCGAAGGCAACCGGACCGGCCTGAGCAATCCCAAGTGGTCCGAAATCTACTAACCGGATGTCATGCCGCAAGAGCAACGCCGCCATATGTCGTTGCCGCTGACATTCAAAACTTGTCAAAACAATGCCAAGATCAGTCAACCACGTTGCATCACGCGCACGTCGTAAGAAAATCCTCAAATTAACCCGCGGTTACTTTGGTTGCCGCCGTAACGTATGGACCGTAGCCAAGAACAGCTGGGAAAAAGGTCTTACCTACGCTTACCGCGACCGCAAGAACAAGAAGCGTAACTTCCGTTCGCTCTGGATTCAGCGTATCAACGCAGCCGCCCGTATGGAGGGTCTTTCCTACTCTCAGCTTATGGGTCTTATCCACAAGGCCGGCATCGAGATCAACCGCAAGGTGCTCGCCGACCTGGCCCTCAACAACCCCGCCGCATTCAAGGCCGTTGTTGACAAGGTTAAGGCGTAAGCCAAAGCTTGAAAGCAATAATCCCCGGTGATGATGCCGGAAAGGGGCTGTGTCAAAATAGGCGCAGCCTCTTTTTCTAACCTGCTGTAAAACATAAA
>ENA-UOJC01000497-UOJC01000497.1-human-gut-metagenome-genome-assembly--contig:-C104-NODE-497-length-68883-cov-12.541596_pt1 | contig 68883 bp, 67 predicted proteins | sample MGYA00242339_ERZ723886 | MGnify/ENA metagenome assembly ERZ723886 | reverse complement strand
ATCGAATGCCTGCAAAAAGCCTGCGGCAGCAGGCGTTTGCGCCGCGAAGCGGCAGCTTTTTGGGCTGCGAAGCAGGCAAAAAAGCGAGGCATTGTTCAGGCTGCCGAAAAAGTCCGCCGGACTTTTTCGACAGCCTGATGGCCGATTTACTCGCCGGAGCGGGCGGCGTCCACGATAAGCTTGACGCACAGATCGACGCCCAGGGCGCCGCTGTCCAGCGACAGGTCGTAGTTATGGCAGTCCCCCCACCGCTTGCCGGTGTAGTGGGTATAATAGGCGCGGCGGCTGGCGTCCTTTTTGGCCAGCATCTTCTGCAGCTCCGCCGGATCGGTGACGCCGGTCAATTCCCTGACCCGCACCGCCCGATGCAGCTCGTCGGCATAGACGAAGACGTTCAGCGCCTTGATATCCGTGGCCCGCAGGATCTCGTCGGCGCAGCGGCCCAGAATCACGCAGGGGCCCGCCTGGGCAAACTGCAGGATCACCGCCTGCTGCACGTCGTGGATGGCGTCCTGGGTGTTGGGATAGAAAGCGCTGCCGGCGCAGATGCTCTTGATGAAGGAGCCGGTCTTGGAGACGTCCTCCCCCTCCCGCTCCACCAGCTCCGCCTCATAGCCGCTGGCCTTCACCGTCTCCCGGACGATGTCCTTGTCATAGATCTCAACGCCCAGCTCCTGGGCCACCCGCTTGCCGATGGCATGGCCGCCGGCGCCGTATTCCCGGCTGATGGTAATGACCTTGTTCATGATTGCCTCCTGTCCCCGCACACATCGCATGGGATTTTTTACAATCATACCACACCCCGCCGCCGGACGCAACGAAAAACTTATCCCCGCAGGCTCCGCTCCAGCATCCGCATCAGCTCCTCGGCGTGGCGGTATTCATCGCCGCTCAGGCCGTTCAGCAGCCCGGCCAGGCAGACGTCCGTGGTGCCGTCCGCCGCCCGGGCGTAATTCAGCCCGCCGCAGGCCTCGGCGTGATACCGCTCCCGCAGCGCCGCGCACCAGCGCCCGGTGTAGATCCGCTCCGTGCTGACGGCCGGGCGGTAGCACTCCCCGGTGATGAGATAGTGGGCCGCCATCAGCCGCCGGGCGTGAAGGCCCTCGTCGTCGGCCATCTCCCGCAGGCGCTGGCGCGCCCAGGATGGCGACTGCCGGGCCAGGGCCAGGAAATAGCGCCGGTCCGACAGCTCCTCTTCGATAAAGCCGGTCAGCACCTCCAGCATCTCCGCCGCGGCGCTGCCCATGCAGCAGGGGTTCAGCTCCGCGCCGGGGAGCTGGGCCGCCGGCGGCTCCGGAGACGCCGGGGCGTCCGGGACCGCCGGCGTTTCCGCCATGGCGGGCACCGCGGCAGCCGTCCCGGTCCCCGCGCTGGGGTAGGGCTCCAGCGTGGGGGCCACCCGCTGCCAGATGCGGTCATACTGGCGGTAATCATAGGTCTCCGGGGTATGTACAGTTTGCTCCATTGGGGCTCCCTCCTTTTCTCCCCAGTGTATGCGGCGGCGGAAATTTTTGTACCTGTTGCGGCGGCAACAGGTGCGATCCCCCCTTTTGGGGTAAAATATCCCCGAAACAGCGCGTCTCCGCGTTGCTTTTTCGCGCTTTCTCTGTTAGAATAGAGAAATTACAGGTATTTTTCGCATTCTGCCATCAAAAGGAGGTTCCTTTTCCATGCTGGAACTGAAGCATATCAGCTACTCCGTCCGGGAAGGCGACGGGGAGTTGGGCATTTTGAACGATATCTCCCTCACCATCGACGACCACAGGCTGGTGGTCTTCACCGGCCCCAACGGCGGCGGCAAGACCACCCTGGCCAAGGTCATCATGGGTCTGGTGACGCCTACCTCCGGCCAGATCCTCTGGAACGGGCAGGACATCACCGACCTGGGCATCACCGAGCGGGCAAGGCTTGGCATCAGCTACGGCTTTCAGCAGCCCCCCCGCTTCAAGGGCCTGACGGTCCGGGATCTGCTGACCCTGGCTTCCGGCGACCAGAAGCTGTCCAAGGACAAGTGCTGCCAGTATCTGACCCGGGTGGGCCTGTGCGCCAACGACTATCTGGACCGGGAGGTGGATGTGTCCCTCTCCGGCGGCGAGGTCAAGCGCATCGAGATCGCCTCTATCCTGGCCCGGGGCGCCGAGCTGATGATCTTCGACGAGCCGGAGGCGGGCATCGACCTGTGGAGCTTCGCCCGGCTGACGGAGACCTTTGAGCAGATCCACGCCGCCGGCAGCGCCACCATGATCATCATTTCCCACCAGGAGCGCATCATCTCCCTGGCGGACGAGGTCATCGTGGTGGGCGACGGCGCCATCCGGCACCGGGGCACGGCGTCCGAGATCCTGCCCCGGATTTTGGCGGACACCCTGGGAGGCTGTCCCGTACTGACCAAGGAGGTGCAGGCGCAATGATGGAAAACGAGATCGACCGGGAGCTTCTGGAGAAGATCGCGGACATGCTGGGCAAGCCCGTGGGGGCCTTCAACATCCGCAAGGACAGCGGCTGCGACGGCCGCCAGTCCACGGAGCACATCCAGATCACCGGCAAGGAGGACAAGCCCGGCATCGACATCCGCATCAAGGACGGCACCGTGGGCGAGACCTGCCACATCCCCGTCATCATCACCAAGCCCGGCATCCAGGAGCTGGTCTATAACGACTTCTTCATCGGCGAGAACTGCGACGTCACCATTGTGGCGGGCTGCGGCATCCACAACTGCGGCGACGAGACCAGCCGCCACGACGGCGTGCACACCTTTTACGTGGGCAGGAATTCCCACGTGAAGTACACGGAGAAGCACTATGGCCAGGGCGACGGCAAAGGCGGCAGGATCATGAATCCCCAGACCGTGGTGTATCTGGAGGAGGGGGCCACCATCCAGATGGAGACCACCCAGATCCGGGGTATCGACTCCACCAAGCGCGGCACCAGGATCGTCTGCGGCAAGGGGGCCGAAGCCGTCGTCACCGAGCGGCTGCTGACCCACGGCGACCAGGTGGCCGAGAGCGACATGGAGATCGTGCTGGACGGCGAGGGCTCCAGGGGCCGGGTCATCTCCCGCTCCGTGGCGCAGGACCGCTCCAGCCAGGTGTTCTATCCCCGGATGGTGGGCAATGCCCAGTGCTTCGGCCATGTGCAGTGTGACTCCATCATCATGGGCGAGGCGAAGATCAAGTCCATTCCCGCCATCACCGCCAACTGCACCGAGGCCCAGCTGGTCCACGAGGCGGCCATCGGCAAGATCGCCGGCGACCAGCTTTTGAAGCTGGAGACCCTGGGGCTGACCCCGGAGGAAGCCGAAGAGTGCATTTTGAAGGGCTTTTTGGCATAAGCGAGAAACGTATGCCGGAGGAGGCCGCCGCGGGAGGATCTCCCGGGCGTCTCCCCCGGCTTTTCTGTATATGAGATATCCGCGCCTGGAAAGGCCCGGGACCGGAGATATCCGGGACCCGGGCCTTTTTTCCACTGCCCGACAGGCAAAACGCCCCGGGACCGATCGGTCCCGGGACGTTTTGAGAAGAGATCGGGAGTAATGGATCTCTGTCTGCCGAATTTTAAACGTAGTTGCACACGCGGGCAATGGCCGTCTCGGTGTAGCCCAGGGACTCAGCTCTGGTCTGCTTGCCGCTGGCGACCTGCGCCACCAGCTCCAGCAGCTCATCGCCCAGCTGAGCCAGCGTCTTGCCGCCGTAGATGATGGGAGAGGCATCCACATCGATGTTGTCCTCCATGTTGGCGAAGGTGATGCGGTTGCCGGTGATCTTGATGACAGGGGCAATGGGATGGCCGGTAGGCGTGCCGCGGCCGGTGGAGAAAACGACCACCTGGGCGCCGCCGGCCACCATGGCCGCCACAGAGGAGGGATCGTTGCCCGGGGTGTCCATAATCACCAGGCCCTGCTTGCTCTCCACCTGCTTGGCATAATCATACACGGCGTTGACAGGAGAGTGGCCGCCCTTGTGGATGCAGCCCAGAGACTTTTCCTCCAGGCAGGTCAGGCCGCCGGCCTTGTTTCCGGGGGAGGGATTGCCCTCGCGGACTTCCTCACCCACCAGCTGCAGCGCCTTCTCATAGCGATGTACGATCTCAAAGATCCGGTCATGGATCTCGGGGGTCGCGGCCCGGCGGGCCAGGATATGCTCGGCGCCGATAAATTCCGTGGTCTCGGACAGGATGGAAGTGCCGCCCTCGGCAACGATCAGGTCAGACAGCTGGCCGATCAGGGGGTTGGCGGCCAGGCCGCTGGTGGGATCGGAGCCGCCGCATTCCGTACCGATGATCAGTTCGGAGAGGGGGAACTCCTCTTTTTGCAGCATGGAGGCCTCGGCCACCATCTCCTTGGCATAGCGGACGGCCTTGTCGATGGCCTTCAGCGTGCCGCCGACTTCCTGAATGATGACCTGCTCCAGGGGCTTGTTGGTCCGCTCCTTGATGGCCTCCACCACCAGATCCATCTGGCAGTTCTCGCAGCCCAGGGACACCACCACCGTGCCGTAGATGTTGGGATTGGCGGCGTAGCCGGCCATAACATCCATGGTCATCTGCTGGTCGGAGGCGACCTGGGAGCAGCCCTGCTGGTTGTTGAAGGTCACAGCACCCTCCACCTGCTGGGCAATGACACGGGTCGTATCGGAAGCGCAGAGGCTGGTGGGCAGAATCAGGACCTTATTGCGTACACCGACGCGGCCGTCGGGCCGCCTATAGCCGTAAAATGTCATTTCGCTTTCCCCCTTATTCTTTCTCTTCCAGATTTTCTCTGTGTTCTTCCAGGTTGTGGCAGTGAACATGCTCGCCGGCCTTGATATCCACGGCGGCAAGGCCGATGTGCTCGCCATATTTCACAATGGGCTCGCCCTTGGCGATATCCTTGGCGGCCAGCTTGTGGTAGATGGTGATATCCTCCACAGCGGTCAGCGTCTTTGTCTCGCCCTGACAGGTGTAAGTAACAGTGTCGCCCTTGGCGATCGGCTCAATGGCGACCACCACATTGTCCTGGGGCTCGACGATCATGGCATTCAGCATGGTAAAATCTCCTTTCAGTCCTCAAACTCATATGACGCGAAAACGGGAACCTTATTTGGCCTGCTCGACCTTGGGGAACTTGGGGCAGCCGAACTTCTTGGCCCACCAAGAGGTAATGATCGGCACCAGAATAGCGGTCAGGATGGCGGAAGCGGCCACCTGGGAAGTGGCGATGTCGGCATAGGCCGCCCAGGAGGGGTCGGTAGCAGCGATGATGGCGGGGACCGCCACGGCATTGCCGGCGGTGGTCGCCACGGCCCAGCCCGCATAGCCGGGACGGCGGCCGATGAAGCGGTCGCACAGAACGATGAAGCCGCCGCCGATGAAGCAGGTGATCAGACCCAGCAGGATGCCCTGGGCGCCGCCCTTGGCAATGTTGGTCAGGTTCATGCCGGAGCCGAGGCAGAAGCCCACGAAGGGAAGCAGGATGCTGCCGGCGGGAGCCAGGAAGTCAGACAGATCCTTGTCGATGTTGCCCAGGATCATGCCCACCAGGATGGGGCCGATGGCGGCGATCAGCGCCATGAAGGGGATATCAGCCAGACCGCCGATGCCCATGGCGATCATGGTCAGCATGGGGCCGTCGTTGATGGCCAGCAGAGGCATGGCCGCCTGGTCAATGGTGTCGCCGTAGCTGTTCATCAGGGCCAGGTACACAGAGCCGTTGGAGTTGGTAACAGCGGAGATAATGGCCAGAGCGCTCAGGCCCAGCAGGCCCTCGGGTCCAAAGATCTTGCCCACACCGATACCGATAATGGCGCCGATGATGAACTTGGAGATCAGCAGGATGCCGCCGCGCTTGACCACACCGCCGATCTCTTTGACACGCAGCGTGGTGCCCAGGCAGAACAATTGGATACCAATAGCGGTGTTGGCGCCGGCGCTGGTAAAGATGGCGGTGGTAAAGGAGCCGATATTGGTCACCTGGGGAAGGAACGTATTGATGAGCGCGCCTAACAGCATGGGAACGACCATCATACCTGCGGGGATCTTTTTCAGGAACTTCATGATCATGGGCTTTTCCTCCTCTATTCTCGTTTTTTCTCTCTTTTTTCCTCTCGGATTGCTAACTATTATCATACAGGTCATTTTCTTGTCGCTCAACTATTTTGAACGCTTCGATTGTTTATTTTTTTACCACACATAAAAAATATTGCGCTATTTTTGAACATATGATACAATTTTATCATCCTATTTGTGCAGTTGGTGATATATTATGGAAAATCGGATCCGACTTTTGGGTATCGTCCCCTATGAGGGCATGAAAGCGCTCCTGGCCAATCTCGCTGAGGAATACCCGCAGGTGGAAATCGACGTCTTCGTGGGAAATATGGATGAGGGTGTGGAGATCGCAAAGAGCAACTTTTACAGCAATTATGACGCTGTCATTTCCCGCGGCGGAACAGCGACCGCCCTGCGGCAGCTCAATCTGCCGGTGATCGATATTGAGATCTCCCTGTACGACATCCTCTACGCGCTGAAGCTCTCCAACGGCCTTCAGGGAAAGCTCGCCATGGTGGCCTATGCCAATATCACTGTCAGCGCCCAGATCCTCTGCGACCTTCTGAACTATCAGATCGAAATATACACGGTAAAGACTCTGGATGAGCTGGAGCCCACCCTCCGCCGTTTGCAGGAAGCGCAATATGGCACCATCCTTTGCGATACGACCGCCAATATGATCGCCAGGAGCCTTGGCCTCAATACCATTTTCATCGCCTCCGGCATCGAGAGCATCCGCCACGCGATAAACCGCGCCCTGGCTCTCTGCCGCAGTCAGGCGCGGCTGCAAAGCGAAAACAAATTTTTCCGCGAGCTTCTCCATGGCCAGGCCGATCACGTGGCTGTGTTTGACCAGAACGGGCAGCTGGTCTTCACCAGCGCGGGTTCCCTGTCGCCGGAGCTCTATGACCTGCTGCGGCGGGAACTGGAGCAGTCGCCCGCCGAGGGGGAGCGCCGCGTCACCCGCAGCACCAACGGCGTGCTTTACTTCCTCCGTATCCGCCCCTTCATATCCGGCGTTTCCTACACCGCGATCTACTATGCGGCCCGCAAATCCCCGTTCTCCCGCAGCCAGTCGGGCGTCCGCTTCTTCTCCCGCCAGGAGGCGGAAAAACAGGCTTACAGCGGCATTCTCAATTTTCACGAGCTCTATGACGCCTCCGAAGACGAGATCCGGCTTCTGGCCGAAAGCATGGTCCCCATTGTCGTTGCCGGCGAAGACGGTACCTGCATAGAGCGTATCGTTGATCACCTCTACCTGCACAGCCCGCTGCAGAACGCGCCGCTGGTCTCCATCAATTGCAGCTTGTTAAATGAAAAAAGCTGGGAGTTCCTGCTGGAACACCACAACTCTCCCCTGGCCGAGACCGGAACCACCCTCTATTTCTCCAATATCGATGTGCTTTCCACCAAGAGCCGCCGGCAGCTGTTGGAGACCCTGGCGGAGGCGGAGGTCTGCCGCCGCAACCACGTCTTCCTGGCCTGTACCTGCCAGCCCGGAGAGCATCTGTCCCCGGTGGGCGCCGAATTCCTGAACCGTCTGAACGGCCGCGCCCTCTACCTTCAGCCCCTGCGAAATCTGAAGGACACCATTCCCGCCCAAATCAAGTCCGCCCTCAGTCTCCTGAACACCTCCATCCCCTATCCGGTCCTGGGGGCCGAGCCGGAGGCCATCCAACTGCTGCAGGCGTTCAACTGGCCCCACAACTACACGCAGCTTCAGCGCGTCATAGAGACCCTGGCCACCTCCTCGCAGCAGATCATCACCGCTGAAAATGTACGGCAGGTCCTGCGGAAGGAGCAGTACGGCGAGGTCTCCGCCTCCTATACAGGCGGCACCTTTGCGCCGCTGGATCTGAACCAGACGCTGGACCAGATCAACCAGGAGATCGCTCAGCGCGTCCTGGCGGAGACCGGCGGAAATCAAACTGCCGCTGCCAGGCGCCTGGGCATCAGCCGCACGACTCTGCGGCGTCTGGTCACGGTCTCCTGAGCCGCGGACGCAGGATGGTATACGCGGCTTTCGCAAAAAGGCGGACAGCCTGCGGCTGCCCGCCTTTTATGACGTCTTTGGCCATACGCCGTTGACCCATAAAATCAACACGACCTAAAAAATCCTCCAGGGATGATTCCCCGGAGGATTTTTTCGACGTTTTTTTACTTTGCGTATTCGACAACTTTCGTCTCCCGCAGGACATGGACCTTGATCTGGCCGGGATATTCCATCTCTTCCTCGATCTTCTTGGCCAGGTCCCGGGCCAGAATGACCATCTGGTCCTCGCTGACCTGCTCGGGCTTCACCATCACGCGGACCTCACGGCCGGCCTGGATGGCATAGGACTTATCCACGCCGGGATAGCTGCCGGTGATGGTCTCCAGCTGCTCCAGGCGCTTGATGTAATTCTCCAGATTCTCGCGGCGGGCGCCGGGGCGGGCGGCGGAAATGGCGTCCGCGGCCTGGACCAGGCAGGCGACGATGGTCCGGGGCTCCACATCGTTGTGGTGGGCCTCGATGGCGTGGATGATGTCCTCCCGCTCCTTGTACTTCCGGGCGAATTCCACGCCCAGGGCCACATGGGTGCCCTCCATCTCATGGTCCACGGACTTGCCCAGGTCATGGAGCAGGCCCGCCCGCTTGGCGGCCTGGACATCGGCCCCCAGATCGGCGGCCATCATGCCGGCGATGTGGCTGACCTCAATGGAGTGCTGCAGCACGTTCTGGCCGTAGCTGGTGCGGTAATGCAGGCGGCCCAGCATCTTCACCAGCTCCGGGTGCAGGTTGCGCACGCCGCATTCGAACACGGCGCGCTCGCCCTCGGACTTGATGATGGACTCCACCTCCCGGCGGGCCTTTTCCACCATCTCCTCGATGTGGGTGGGATGGATGCGGCCGTCGGCGATGAGCTTTTCCAGGGCCAGGCGGGCGATCTCCCGCCGCACCGGCTCGAAGCAGGAGACGGTGATGGCCTCGGGCGTGTCGTCGATGATGAGATCCACACCCGTCAGGGTCTCGATGGTGCGGATGTTGCGGCCCTCGCGGCCGATGATGCGGCCCTTCATCTCGTCATTGGGCAGGGGAACCACACTGACGGTCATTTCGGCCACCTGGTCGGCGGCGCACCGCTGGATGGCCTGCGCCACCACTTCCCGGGCGCGGGCCTGGCACTCTTCCTTCATGCGGGACTCGACCTCTTTGATCTTGAGGGCGGTCTCGTGGGTCACCTCGGACTCCACCTGATCAATCAGATACTGCTTCGCCTCCTCGGCGGTAAAGCCGGAGATGCGCTCCAGCATCTCGGTCTGGCTGCGCTTGATGACCTTGATCTCCTCGGTCTCCCGGTCCGCGGCCGCGTGCTTCTGGGCCAGGGATTCCTCTTTCTTTTCGATGGCCTCGGTCTTGCGGTCGAGGCTCTCCTCTTTTTGCTGCAGGCGGTTTTCCTGCCGCTGCAGATCGGCTCTGCGTGATTTTTCTTCCTTCTCGTACTCGCTGCGGTTCTTTAAAATCTCTTCCTTGGCTTCCAAAAGGGCTTCTTTTTTCTTGGTTTCGGCGCTCTTGATGGCCTCATTGATGATGCGCCTGCCTTCTTCCTCGGCGCTTGAGATTTCCTTCTCGGAGACGTTTTTCCGATAGCGAATACCGAGTGGGAAGCCCGCCGCCAAGCCGACGACCAGCGCGATCACGCCGGTGATGATGGCCTGTGTCACGATTGACTCTCCTCCTGTTGTTTCGGTATTGGTTCGCTGTTATATCAAAAATGCCTGGTCAGAAAATGATCGGACGGCACCCCTTCTGCCATCCAACAATTATCCTTTTCTAGTTTAATCGTTTACCGGACCACTGTCAAGGACAAACCGAATAAATATGTGATGGACGGCAAAAGTTTTTCCGCAAAAGGACGTGAGGCGGCCCTCAGGTATCGATATAGGCCGCCGCCGCGTAGCCCACATAGTCCCCGTAATGGACGACGTACCAGCCCTGCCATTCGCCGTAGACCGTGACCGCCGCGCCGTTTGGCATGTTGGCCAGCACCGCGCCGGTGGAGGAGGGGTAGCTCCGCAGGTTCAGCGTGCCGTAATTCACCCGCACCGTGCCCCCCACCGGGTCCATGGGATAGATGAAGGGCAGGCCGAAAAACCTCGTCAGCGCCCGGGCCAGCTGCTGGGCGATGGCGTCCCAGTGGCCCTCCAGCCAGACGGCGTCGCTGTAGTTGTCGTGGTAGCCGATCTCCACCAGCACCGCCGGGGCGTGGGGCTGGCGCACCTCCCCCAGAGTGGTGGTGGGCCGGGTGGTGACTTTCCCCGGCAGGGGGTAGATCTTCCGCAGCTCCTCCGCGATCAGCTCCGCCGCCCGCTGGCCCTGGCTGCTGCCAGGGTAGTAAAAGGCGATGATGCCCCGCTCCTCGCCGTACCGCCCCTCCGGCGCGGCGTTGGAGTGCAGGGCCAGGTAGAAGTCGTAGTAGCCGGCGTTGGCCTCCCGGATGGAGGATGCGGCCGTCATCTCCGGGCGGTTGCGCCTGTACTGGATGCCGTTGGACAGCAGGTACGGCACCAGGGCGTCCGCCAGCAGGTTCATGTTGTACTCCTCGGAGCCGCTGCCGGTAACGTACATGTTCCAATCCTGTGTGGACGGACTCAAATAGATGATAGGCATGGTGGTTCCCTCCTTCTCCTAAATCCTATGGCATTTCCGGCCAGGATGTGATAAACTGGCAGGGAAACGCAGCACGCCCGCGTCTTACGGCGGGCGGCAAGGAGGGCTTTTTATGAAAGCGGAACGCAGCTATCCCAAATACACCGTCACCCCCAAGGCGGAGGCCGCCATCCGCCGGGGACATCCCTGGGTCTATGACGGGGAGATCCTGGCGGTGGAGGGGACGCCGGAAAACGGCGGATTGGTGGATATAGTAGGCAAAAAGGGGCAATATCTTGGCACAGGCTTTCTCTCGGAGCAGTCCAAGATCCGGGTCCGGCTGATCTCCCGCAACGCCAATGACCGCTTTGACAACGCCTTTTGGGAGCGGAAGCTCCGCTGGGCCTGGGAGTACCGGAAGGCCGTCATGGCCCCGGAGGACCTGGACTGCTGCCGCCTTCTCTTCGGCGAGGCGGACGCCTTTCCCGGCCTGACGGTGGACAAGTTCCACGACCTTTTGAGCGTCCAGGTGCTGTCCGTGGGGATGGAGGGCATCAAGGGGATGCTGCTGCCCGCCCTGGTGCGCATCCTGCGGGAGGACGGGCAGACTATCCGGGGCGTTTACGAGCGCAACGACGTGGCCCTGCGGGACAAGGAGGGGCTGCCCCAGTACAAGGCGTGGTTCCCCCTGCCCGGGGAGGACGTGCCGGACAGCCCCGTGACGGAGATCACGGAAAACGGCATCCGCTATCTGGTGGATGTGGAGAACGGGCAGAAGACCGGCTTCTTTCTGGATCAGAAGTACAACCGCCAGGCCGTCGGGCGGCTGGCCCGGGGCCGGACGGTGCTGGACTGCTTCACCCACACCGGCTCCTTTGCCCTGAACGCGGCGATGGGCGGGGCGAAGCACGTCACCGCCGTGGATGTATCGGAGAGCGCCGTGGAGATGGCCCGGGCCAACGCTGCCCGGAACGGGCTGGACGGCGTGGTGGAATGCGTGGCCGCCAATGTCTTCGACCTGCTGCCGGAGCTGGAAAAGCAGCCGGCAAAGTACGACTTCATCATCCTGGACCCGCCGGCCTTCACCAAGTCCCGGAAGACCGTGGCCAACGCCATCACCGGATATAAGGAGATCAACTACCGGGCCATGCGGCTGCTGCCCCGGGGCGGTATGCTCGCCACCTGCTCCTGCTCCCACTTCGCCACGGAGGAGAAATTCGTGGCCATGCTCCACGACGCGGCCAGGGACGCCGGGGTCCAGCTGCGGCAGATCGAGGCCCGCCAGCAGAGCTGCGACCACCCCATCCTCTGGGGCGTGGAGGAGACCAGTTATCTGAAGTTCTACCTGTTCCAGGTGGTGTAAAGGCGCAAGGCCTTTACGTCCCCTGTCACCTGCAGAATGCGGGTGGAACACACCGCGTCGGCGGTGAAGGCCAGAAGGGCAAGATAGGTCACCGCCGCCGGGATCCGGGCCGCCAGGGCCGCGACGCCCGGCTGGAGCAGCCACACCGCCGCCGCGGTCAGCACGCCCCAGGCCAGGGTGAAGGGCGGGCACACCCGGCCGTTCCAGTTGCCGGGAACGTGGGAGTAGTCCCAGAAGCGCACGCCCAGCAGCGCCTCATAGCCCCAGTGGACGGCGTATTCCACCGCCGTGGCGGCAAGGCCGCCGGAGACGATCAGCCAGCCGCCCCGTGACAGCTCCGGCGGCAGGGCCAGCACCGCCAGCATCCCCAGGCCGTACACCGGGCACAGGGGCAGGAACAAAAAGCACTTGCGCTGCTGGTTTTCCGCCCGGGTGACCGCCGCGAATCCCTTCTCCAGGCCCCAGCCCAGAAAGCTGTAAATCCAGAAATACCAAAGCCAGCGGGCCATGCGCTCCCTCCCCTCCCCCCTCATTGTTTCCGGGATCGGGCGCCGTATCCCTCCGTTGCGCTGGCAGTTTTTTCGTGGTATACTACTTTTAGAAACCTTTGGAAAGGAGCGCCGGCTATGAAAAACCGCACCTCCACCCTGCGTGACAGGCTGAAATGGGCAGCGCGCAGCGGGATCCCGGTCCTGCTGGCGGTCCTTCTGCTGGCCGGCGCCGCCTGGCTGGCCCTTCCCCGCTGGGGGAGGCCCCCCGTCCTGCGGGCGGACGGCGTCCTTTATCAGGCCCCCAACACCTATACCCTGGAAGCCCAGGGGGATCTCACCTATCTGGGGGAGGTTGCGGGCGTTGTTGCCCGCCATCGGATGCCGGAGAAGGAGCTCTGGGCCAACCACGACATTGCCGGCGCCGCCGTCTACCGGCGGGCGGACGGCAATCTGGCTGTTTTGGAGCAGGACGGCCAATGGTATGTCTACCGTGTACTTGAATAGGAGGCCCCTCTATGCCTGACACCTGGGAAGCGCTGAAAAGTGAATGCATGGCCTGCCATGGCTGCGCCCTGGCGGAGACCCGGACCCATGTGGTCTTCGGCGACGGCGCGGAGACGGCGGAGATCATGCTCATCGGCGAAGGCCCCGGCCAGCACGAGGATGAGCAGGGCGTGCCCTTTGTGGGCAGGGCCGGGCAGCTGCTGGACGACATGCTGGAGATGATCGGCCTGGACCGCACCCAGGTCTATATCGCCAACATCGTCAAATGCCGCCCGCCCCAGAACCGGGACCCGCTGAACGTGGAGCAGGACGCCTGCATCGGCTGGCTCCGGCGGCAGACGGCGCTGGTGCGCCCCAGGATCATCGTCTGCCTGGGCCGCATCGCCGCCAAGGCCATCATCAAGGAGGACTTCAAGATCACCAGTGAGCACGGCCAGTGGTTCGCCCGCGGCGGCGTCCAGATGACCGCCATCTACCACCCCGCCGCGCTGCTGCGGGACGTGAACAAGCGGCCGGAGACCTTTGAGGACCTGAAGTCCATCCAGGCCAAGGTCCGGGAGCTGTGTGAGCACACCCACATCCGCGCTTTTTGAGGAGGACGCGTCCTCCTCCTTTTTGGTCCCTTCTGTTAACCTTATTTTAAATTTTGGTTGACAGGTTGGAAAAAGTGCGGTATGCTGGCACCAATGACGAAAAGGAGGAATTCCGTTTATGACTTCCGCGGAGACATCCCCGGTCCGGCTGCGGACGCTGGACCTTGCCTACATCGCGCTGTTCGCCGTTTTGACGGCGGTGTGCGCCTGGATCACCGTTCCCATGCCCCAGCCCATGGTGCAGTTCACCCTGCAGACCTTTGCCGTGTTCATGACCCTGGCCGTCCTGGGGGGACGGCGGGGCACCTATGCGGTGGTGGTGTATCTGCTGCTGGGCGCCGTGGGGGTGCCGGTGTTCTCCGGGATGCAGGGGGGCCTGGGGGTGCTGCTGGGCAGCACCGGCGGCTATATCGTGGGCTTTATCGCCATGGCCCTGGTCTACTGGCTGCTGACCGCACGGCTGGGCGCCTCCCTGCCGGTGACCATCGCCGCCTCCGTCCTGGGGCTGGCGGTGTGCTACGCTTTCGGCACCGCCTGGTATCTGGCGGTCTACACCAGCACCAAGGGGCCCCTCAGCCTGATGACGGCCCTGGGGTGGTGCGTGTTTCCCTTCATCATCCCCGATCTTGTAAAGCTGGTGCTGGCAGTGCTGCTGGCCCGGCGGGTGAAGCGGTTCTTGAAATAATTCCGCGGAACACGCGAAAGCGTCCGGCCCTGGGCCGGACGCTTTTGCTTATGACTTCTTCTCCGATTTCTGTTTCAGGCGGGCATCCGCCTTTTTCAGGCCCTTGAGACAGAGATACACGGCGGCGGCCAGGATGCCCAGGCCCCCCGCCACGTTCTGTTTGTTATCCTTTGCCATGGCGCACCTCTTTCCCGCCCATCGGGCGTCAAAATGTCAGCCGCATGTCATGCCAGACCGCCCCGCCGTGGACGGACCGGGACACGCCTTCGCTTTGGAAGCCAAAGGTCTCGTAATAGTGGATGAGCCTGTCCTTGCAGGTCAGGACGCAGCCCTTCCGGCCCTGGGCCCTGGCATCGGCGATGACCTGCTCCAGCACCTGGGCGGCATAGCCGCACCGGCGGTATTGGGGCATGGTGTTCACGCCGAAGATCATCTGCCAGGCCCCCTGCTCGTTGTGGAAGGACGGGTCGGCATACATCTCGTCCCGGAGGAGGGGCTCGTCCGTCACCAGGCCGTTGACGAAGCTGACCAGGACGCCGTCCTCATCCTCCAAAAGCCAGAAGTGGCTGGGATACACCCGCAGCCGGGCGGCAAAGTCCGCCTCCGTGGCGGCCTCGGCGGCGGGAAAGCAGGCGGCCTCCACCGCCGTCAGGGCGGGGAGATCGTTCATGGTGGCGGTGCGGATGTGCATGGGTCGGTCGCTCCTTACTTCAGGTATTGATAGATCAGCAGCAGGCGGGCTGTGGAGTTGGTCATGTTTTCAAAGCGGTAGGGCCGGTCCGCCGCGAAGCGCAGGGCGTCCCGCTCCACAAGGCGGAACTCCTGCTCCTCCGCCTGCATGCTGACGGAGCCGGACAGCACCGTGACATAGCACACGCAGCCGGGCACCGCCGGCTCCGGCGCGTACCGGGCGCTGATGTACAGGTCCAGGAAGCTGCTCTCCAGCCGGGTGGCGTCGTCATAGTAGAAGTTGGGCCGCAGGACCGCCTTGCCCGCGTCCAGGCGCTGGGGCTTGGTGTCCACCTCCCGGAACAGGGCCAGGGACTGGAAATCGTCGTTTTCCATCAGGACCTGGGCCGGGACCTTCAGCGCCGCCGCCAGCTTGCCCAAAATCGCCACGGAGGGGTTGGCCTCCCCCCGCTCGATCTGCCCCAGCATGCTGCGGGACACGCCGGACTGCTCCGCCAAACGCTCCATACTGAGCTTTTTGGTCTTGCGGATCCGCTTGATATTTTCGGCAACGGCGCGGTTCAACTCCATGGGGGCTCCTCCCTCTCCGGCAAAACAGCCACTATACTGCTCAATTGCTTTTTTATAGTACCTGTATTGTCGGATTTTGTCAAGGGAAACTGTTTTTCTCTCTGCCGCGGCGCACGCCGGCCGCGCCCCGGCCCTGCCGCGGCTATAGCTATAACTATAGCTGTAACTATAACTATAGCTCTTACAGTTGCTGTTGCTGTCGCCGCAAAATTTTGCAGGATTTTACTTTGATGAAGTCCGCCGGAGCATTCCCTTGTCCGGGGGACAGAAAAACGGCTGGGACCGGAATGGTCCCAGCCGTTTTTGACTTTGGGCGTCAGCCCACCTCGATGACGCGGACGATGCCGTCCCTGACGTACAGCGAGGACTGGCTGGCGTAGGCGTGGGCCTCGGACAGGCCCACCCAGCTCTTGGTCTGGCGGTTGTAGCACAGCACATCGGCGGGCACCGTATAGGTCCGGCCGCCCACGGTGACGGCGGTCTGGCCGCTCCAGGCGCTGTTGGCCACGTTCTTCAGCTCCGTCAGCTTCGTCAGGCTGGAGAAGCCGGTGCTGTTGCGGTTCAGCGTCACGGCCACATAGTCGCCGGTCTGGACGTTGTACTTCATGTTGAAGGGGCCGACATGGTCGTCCTTGCCGTTGCCATACTCCACGCCCACGGACTCAATATAGCCTGTCACCTCGCCGGTCTCCGGGTCTTTGACCCGCTCGCTCTCCCAGAACACCCGGCCGAAGATCACCGTGCTGTCCCTTCTGCCGCTGAGGACGATCAGGTCGATCTTGTCCGCCCAGTTGGCCCGGGCGTAGACGATCTGGCCGGAGGTGATCTCGCCGCTGGTCAGGTCGCTGAGGCGCAGGCTCTCGCCGTCCCGGAAGATCATCACGTTCTGCGCCAGGTCCTTGCTGCCCAGCTTCCCGGCGCTGACATCCAGCTTGCCGGAGATGCCGCCGCTGAGGTTGGAGAGTGTCACATCGCCCTGCTTGTTGGAGGAGATGCGCACCAGCTGGCCCTCAAACTTCGCCGCGTCGGCGGACTGAATCTCGATCTGTGCGGTGCCGCAGAGCATCCGCACCGTGCCGCCGCTGACGATGCCCACGGCGTTGCTCCGGGCCGTGCTGCCGGTGGCCTCCACCGCGCCGGCGATCTGGCCGCCCTCGGTCAGCAGCAGGGTCATCTGGTCGCCGGGCCTGAACTTGGCCACGCTCTCCATGGCGGTGGGCAGCACCTCGAAGGTCCGGCCCAGGGCCGTGATCTCAGAGGGCTCCGTGGGATTGGGGGAGCAGCTCTCGTAGTACACCGTCACCCGGGTGTCGCACACGCGGATGGTGTTGGTGGAGGTGTCGTAAATAGCCACGTCGTTTCTCCGCAGGTCGCCGATGGCCGCCGGGGAGCCGTTCTTATAGATGGTGTAGTTGGTCGAGCCGCCGGTGAGGGAGTCGAAGCCGGCGCTGGAGCGGTCCTCATAGACCACCACCGCCGCGCTGACAGACCCGCCGCCGCCCATGAACACATAGGTCACCTCGCCTGCGGCGTCCAGATACAGCGTCATGGAGGTGCCGGTGTGGATCCAGGCGTAGACATCGCCCCAGGTGGTGGTCTCGCCGTTATAGTAGGCGGAGGTCTTGCCGGTGACGGCGTACTTCACGCCGGCGGTATCCACGATCTGGGTGGCCGTGGCGCTGGCCATGGTGACGGTGCGGCTGGAGCCCGCGGCGTCCGGCACGAAGGTCAGGGCCTTGCCCTGGTCGTTCAGAAGCAATGTGCCCTTCCGGCCGTTGAGAGAGCCGTTGGAGGTCTTGCCGCTGGCAAACTGATAGGTCTCCCCCTGGTCGGTCTGGATGGCGTTCTTTTTGCCGTCCGCCCCGGCGGCGGTGGAGGACACCAGCACGGTGTCTGCCCTGGCCGTGCCGATGGTGGAGAGATAGCTGCCGCCTTTCAGCGTGTCGGCCCGCAGCAGGTTCAAAAACAGCTGGGCCGCCTGGGCGCGGGTCAGGGGGGCGTTTCCGTCCATGCCCACGCCGTCGGTCAATCCGACGGTGGCGCCCACGGCCATGTAGCTGTCCGGCCAGACGCCGCCCACGTTTTCATCCTTGTAGCCCAGCAACCGCAGCAGGATGGTGACGGCCTGGCCCACGGTGACAGTGCGGTCCGGGTGGAACCTGCCGTCGGGGTAGCCGGAGATGATGGTCTTGCCCTTGGCGGCCATGTTGATGTAAGACGAGGCCCAGTGGGAGGGCTTCACGTCCGGGAACACGGTGACGGTGCGGTACAGCCCCAGTTCGTTTTCGCCGTTCATGGCGTAGACCGCCATTTTGCAGAACTGGGCCCGGTTCAGCGCCGCGGTGGGGCGGAAACTGCCGTCGGCGTAGCCGTCCAGCACGCCCATCAGCCGCAGGGACTCCACCGCCATGACGGTATTCTGGTCCGTCACGTCGGAAAAGCGGGTGACCTCCGCCGCGCCCGCCGGCAGCGCCAGCAGCGACGCCGCCGCGCACACCGCCAGCAGCAGCGCCAGGATTCTCTTCTTCATGTTTTCTTCCTCCTCATTCCGCCCGCAGGGCTTCCACAGGCTGGAGCTTGGCGGCCTTCACCGCCGGGTAGATGCCGAATATGATGCCCAGTGCCACCGACAGTGAGAACGCGCAGAAGGTGATCCACGCCGCCGGGTAGATGGTCATTTGGAACATCAGCCTTCCCACGACCACGCTGCCCGCCGTCCCCAGGCCGATGCCCAGAACGCCGCCGATGCCGCAGAGCATAGCCGCCTCGATCAAAAACTGGGTGACGATGCTGCCGCGCTGGGCGCCGATGGCCCGGCGAATGCCGATCTCCCGGGTGCGCTCGGTGACGGTGACCAGCATGATGTTCATGATGCCGATGCCGCCCACCAGCAGAGAGATGGCGGCGATGCCGCCCAGCACCAGGGAGATCATGCCCATCTGCTCCGCCTCGTACTGCTGCCAGGAGTTCTCCAGATCCACCCAGTAGTCACCGGTGTTCTGATCCACCGTGCCCTGCAGGAAACCCTCGATCTTGCTCTTGACGTCCAGCATCACGTCGCTGTTGACGCACTTCACGATGAACTCCGTGGGGGCCTCGCCGCCCAGCACCCGCCGGGCGGTGTAGGGCAGCACGATGATATTGTCGATCCGGACGCTCTGATAGTCGTCGCCCTCCAGGCGGGCGGCGTAAACGCCCACCACGTCGAAGTTCTGCCCGTTGAACTGCATGGTCTTGCCAATGGGGTCGGAGGAACCAAAGAAGGTCTTGGCCGCCTGGGCGCCCAGGACGCAGACCTGGTTGTAATTCCGGATATCCAGCACCGACAGGTCCCGGCCCCGGGCGACGGTCAGGTTGCTGCAGGCACTGTACTGGTCGCTGACCAGATAGATGTCAGGGGGCATGTCGCCGGTGAGCCTGCCGCTCTCGTCGATGTCCCAGTTGTTCATATTGGCGGTGTTCTTGGTGCCGTAGACCGCCGTCAGGTCCCAGCTGCGGCTGTTGGGCGTGACGCCCACCACAGAGTCCCGCAGGCCTATGCAGTAGTCGTACAGGTCCGGGAAGTAGTCCTTTCCCAGGCTGTTGCCGTTCTCGTCGTACATCCAGCTGTAGATGCTCACCGTCAGGCGGTCGCTGCCCATGGCCTCGTACTGCTCCATGGTCTTTGCCGCGTAGCCGTTCATGGCGGAGACGATGGTCATGACCGCGCCGATGCCGATGATGATGCCCAGCATGGTCAGCATGGACCGGCCCTTTTTGCCCAGGATGGATTTCCATGCCATTTTCACGGCTTGCCGGATGTTCAAAACCAATCCACCTCCTGGACGTTGTCTTCCACGATCTTTCCGTCCGCCAGCCGCACACAGCGGCGGGCAGTGGCGGCGATGCCGTTGTCGTGGGTGATGAGGATAACGGTGCTGCCCTCCTTGTTCAGCTGCTGGAGAAATTGCAGCACCTCGTGGCCCGTGCGGGAGTCCAGGGCGCCGGTGGGCTCGTCGGCCATGATGATGGGGGGCTTGGTGGCGATGGCCCGGGCGATGGCCACCCGCTGCTGCTGGCCGCCGGACATCTCCGTGGGCCTGTGCTTCACGCGGCCCGCAAGGCCCACCCGTTCCAATGCCTCCATGGCCAGGTCATACCGGTCGTCGGCGCCCACGCCCTGATAGATCAGGGGCAGCTCCACGTTTTCCAGCACTGTCAGGCTCTGGATCAGGTTGTACTGCTGGAAGATGAAGCCGATCTCCTTGTTGCGGATCCGGCTCAGCTCCTTGTCCGTCAGCTCCCGGACGTCGGTGCCCTCCAGCAGGTAGTCCCCCCGGGTGGGGATGTCCAGGCAGCCCAGCACATTCATCATGGTGGACTTGCCGGAGCCGGACTGGCCCACGATGGCCACGAACTCGCCCCGGTCAACCGTCAAGGACACCCCGTCCAGGGCCCGGACCTCGCTCTCCAGGCCCTCGCCGTAAATTTTAAAGACGTCGCGCAATTCAATCAAATGTGCCATGGCGCCGCCCTCAATAGTACATGCTCATCTGCTGGACCTGCACAAAGACCGGGGTATCCGCCTCCACGCCGGACTTGATCTCCACATTGTAGTTGTCCTGAATGCCGATCTCCACCGGCACGGGCCAGTAGCCCTCCGGGATCTCCTCATCGATCATGGGGACCTCGATGGCGTTGTCCGGGCGGTCGCCGCCCACATACAGCACATTGGCGGTGGAGCCGTCCTCCAGCGAGACCATTTTCACCGCCTGGATGGGCACCACCAGGCAGTTGTCGTTTTCACTGGCCACCAGGGAGTAGTTGATGTAGCTGTTGACCTGGATGCTCCCGTCGCTGTTGTCGGCGGAGATGGTGATGGGATAGGTGGCCACGCCGTTGTTGACGGTGGAGGACAGGCTGACCGTCTCCACCGTGCCGAAGCCGGGGGTGCCCCACTGGTCCAGGTCCACCGTCATGCCGGGCTTGATGTAGCTGATGTTCCGCTCGTCCACATTGGCGCTGACGGTGATGACGGAGGTGTCGGAAATGGTGACGATGGTGGTGTTGGCCTGGATCTCATCGCCGGGCTGGATGCTCAGGCCGATGACCATGCCGTCGATGGGGGCCGTGGCATTGCAGTTGGCCAGATTCTCCTCGGCGGTCTTCAGCTCCTCCCGGGCATTCTCCAGGTCCTGCTGGATGGTGAAGAGCTCGCTCTCGCTCTCCTCGCCGTCGATCCGCACCAGCACCTGGCCGGCGGTCACCTGGAGATAATCCACCAGGCTGCTGGAGATCACGGTGCCGCTGACGGTGGACAACAGGTCGCCCACCCGGTAATACTCCAGCTTGCCGGGCTCGTAGGGGTAGACCGTCTCGCCGTTTACGGTGACGGTGGCGGAGGCGGCCATCTCGGCGGAGAGGGCGCCCTCATTCTGCAAAATGATGTCGGCAGAGAAGAGCTTGGAGCCCTCCGGCGTGATGCGGCTGACCATATGCACCGCCTCCACCGTGCCGGGAACGGTGGCCATCAGGGCCGGAATGGAGACGTTCACCGTCTGTCCGGCGTACAGGTCGCCGGCGTAGGCGTAGCTGTAATACTGCTCCAGGCGCATGCGGGTGTCGTCCGCCAGGACGGCCACCTTCTGGTTTTTGGAGATGGTGTCGCCGGGGTTCAGTGTCACGGTCTCCATCAGCTTGCCGGGGTAGCCGGCGGACAGGTTCAGCCCCGCGATGTCCTTTTCCGCCGTGGACAGCTGCTTTTCATAGCCCTCCACATTGCTGCGGGCCTTCTGCACGGCGGTCTCCGCCGCCGGGGAGTCGATGGTGAAGAGGGGCGTACCGGCGGTCACCAGGTCGCCCTCGTTGACGAGGACGTCGATCACCGTGCCGGCGGTGGTCAGGTTGATGGTCTCGCTGCTCTTGGCCCGGGTCAGGCCGCTGCCCTCCACGGTGGAGGTGATGGAGCCGTACTGCACCACGTCGGTGATGACCTGGGTCTCGCTGTCCTGCCTGCCGCCGAGGAGCTTGTACAGCACGCCGGCGATCACGGCCAGGACCAGCAGGATGATGACCCAGCGGACGACGCGCCGCCGCTTTTTCCGGGGCATCCCCTTCCAACGCTCTTTCAGGGACCGCTTTTTGGGCGCTTCCGCCTCCTGGACGGGCGCGGCGGCCTGGGGAGCGGGCGCGGCGGCCTGCTGCTCCTCCCGGTCCTCTCTTTCCATAACTTCTGACATATCCGTTTCTCCTTCACTGACGCATTTTTAACTGTACCATTCATGCTAGTACAGCTGTCCGCGTAAAACAACAACAAAACGGTTACAGTTTCCCTGAAAACCGCCTCTCTGTTTATATAGACGTATCAGAGCCGGATTTGGTTTCTGAAATTTGGAAAAAAAGGCCGCTCTCCGTTTAGGGCGTTGTTTTAAGGAATGCCGCAGGGGCGGCTATCAGCCGCCTGCGGGCGAATGATATTCGCCCCTACGCAATGTTTTCCTATCTCAACGCTCCATTGGAGAGCGGCCTTTTTTCTATTTTTATTCTGCGGCCTTGGCGCGCTTGGCGGCAGTGCGCTGATAGAGCACGACGGCGGCCACGATGACCAGGCCGGCAGCATCCGTCAGGGTGCCGGGGATCATCATGCCCAGGCCGCCGGCCACCAGCAGGACGCGGAACAGCGGGTTGATCTTCTGATACAGGAAACCGTTGAGGGCCGCCGCCACGCCAAACAGGCCGATCAGGGCGCTGATGACGATTTGCACCACCTGGAGGGGGTTGGTGACGTTCACCAGCAGCATGGCCGGGTTCATGGCAAAGATATAGGGCACGATGAAGGCCGCGATGGCCAGCTTGGTGGCGTTGAGGGCCGTCTTCATGGGCGGCGCCTTGGCGATGGCGCTGCCGGCGTAGGCCGCCAGGGCCACGGGGGGCGTGATATCCGCCACGATGCCGAAGTAGAACACGAAGAAGTGGGCCGCCATGGGTTCCACGCCGATGGCGGGGTTCATCAGGATGGGCGCGCAGGTGGCGGCCATGATGCAGTAGTTGGCGGTGGTGGGCACGCCCATGCCCAGCACGATGCAGCACAGCATGGTCAGCACCAGGGCGATCATCATGTGGCCGGCGGATACGGAGACGATGGCGGTGATCAGCTTGGAGGCAAGGCCGGTGACGGTGATGCAGCCCGCCACGATGCCGGCCATGGCGCAGGCCACGGCCACGGTGATGGTGCCCTTGCCGCCGGCCTCCAGGGCGTCAAAGATCTTGAAAATGGAGATGCTCTCGGCGTCCCCCTCTCGGCTGATGAGGGAGCGGCCCAGGGTGCCCAGGGCGTTTTCCCCCCTGCCGGCGGCGGCCACGGCGTTGGTCAGGTTGCCGATCAGGCCCACAATGATGGTCACCAGGATGGCGATGGCGGCGGAGGTCTGCATGGTCTTCAGGTTCATGGAGACCATGACCACCAGCACCACCAGGGGCGCCAGCAGGTAGATCTTCCTCAGCAGGACGCGGAGCTTGGGCAGCTCGTCCTTGGGAATGCCCTTCAATCCCAGCTTCCGGGCCTCCAGGTGGACGGCGATGTAGATGCCGGTAAAATACAGCACGGCGGGCAGGATGGCGGTGAGGGCCACAGTGGCGTAGGGCACGCCCATGTACTCCGCCATCAAAAAGGCGGCGGCGCCCATGATGGGGGGCATGATCTGGCCGCCGGTGGAGGCAGCGGCCTCCACCGCGCCGGCGAACTCGCCCTTGTAGCCGGTCTTCTTCATCATGGGGATGGTGACGGAGCCGGTGGTGACGGTGTTGCCCACGGAGGATCCGGACACCATGCCGCACAGGGCGGAGGAGATGACGGCCACCTTGGCCGGGCCGCCGGCGGAGGAGCCCGCCACGGCGTTGGCCAGGTTGATGAAGAACTGGGCGATGCCCGTCCGCTCCAGGAAGGCGCCAAAGATGATGAACACCACGATGTACTTGGAGCAGACGTTGATGGGGGTGTTCATGACGCCGGTGGTGGTGTAAAACAGGTTATAGATGGCGATGCGCCACTGGACCTGGCTGAAGGTGTAGATCAGCAGGGCGCCCACCACGCACAAAATGGGCAGGCCCACGCTGCGGCGGCACAGCTCGATCAGCGCCAGGACGCCGATGACCGCGATGACCAGCAGATAATCCACCTTGGCCGCCCGGAGGGACAGCTTGATGATATCCTTGGCGTTGAAGGCATAGTACAAAAAGGAACCAGCGCCCAGGACCATGATGAGGATGTCATACCAGGGCATGTGGTTGACCCTGACGCTGCCCTTGCGGAGAGGGAAGTTCAGATAGCCGATGACCAGGACCCAGGCCAGGAAGGTGGTCAGCTTGACCTCCGGCAGCCAGGTGCTGAAAAACAACGTCACGGCGATGCTGTACACGGAAAACAGGATCATCAGGGTCTTGACGATGATCTTCGGCGTACCCTCCCAGATGCGGGTGTTGGACTCCCGGTCATATTTCTTCATGACCTCGTCCACGTCGGCGGCAGTACCGACGCCGGTGTCCTCCGCCGGAGCGGTGTCCACGGGGGGCTTGGTTTCTTTCTTCCAAAAACTCATGGGGTCTCCTCGCTTCCTCAACACAAATTTCTCTGCGGAACGCATGACTTCCCACCTGTGTGAGTGGGAACTCATCCGCCCCGTAAAACCGACAAGGAGCTGCGACGGGCAGTGCCCGCCGCAGCCTCTCGGGGGATTTCAGTGGGATCTCCGGATTCTTTAACGAAGCCTGAACGGCCGCTTACTTGGTGGGGACGGTGATGCCCTGCTCGGCGAAGTACTTGGCCGCGCCGGGATGATAGGGAACGGAGGTGACGGAGGCGGCGAAGTCCAGGTTCAGCTCCGCGCCCTTGGCATGGACCGCGGTGATGGCGTCGATGTTGTCGAACACGCCGGAGACGAAGTTGTACACATCGTCATCGGACACATCGTCACGGGCGATGACCACGGCGCCAACAGCCACGGTGGTGGTGTCGGAATCCAGGCCGTAGGTATCGGCGGGGATGACATACTTGCTGTAATAGGGGGACTTGGCGATCAGGGCGTCGATGTGCTCGTCGTCCAGGCTGACCAGATAGGTGTCCTTGGAGCTGGACAGCTCGGTGATAGCGGTGGTGGGCGCGCCGGCCACCACGAAGGCCGCGTCGATGGCGCCGTCCTTCAGCGCCTCAGCGCTGTCGCCGAAGCCCTGATAGGTGGGGTTGATGTCATCCTCGGTCAGGCCATAGGCGCCCAGCACGTCGATGGCGTTGTAGTACACGCCGGAGCCGGAGTCGCCGATGGAGACGTTCTTACCCTCCAGGTCGGCCACGGTCTTGATGCTGGGATCGCAGGTGACGATCTGGACCTGCTCCATGTACAGGGCGGCCACGGTGGAGAAGCAGTCCACCTTGCCGAAGTCGGCGAACAGGTTGGTGCCCTCATAGGCGTAGCTCATGACGTCGGACTGGACAAAGCCCAGCTGGGCGCCCTCCATCTCCATCAGCTCGATGTTGCCCTGGGAGCCCTTGCCCTCAACGGCGGTGACCTTGGTGGCGGTGGAGCTGCCCACCTGGCCGGCCAGCACGGAGCCGAAGGCATAGTAGGTGCCGGAGGAGCCGCCGGTGGTGAAAATCAGCTCGCTGCCGGTGGCGGCGGGAGCCGGGGTGCTGTCCTGAGCGGGTTCCTGGGTGCCGGCGTCATCGGCCTGGGTATCACCGCCGCAGCCGGCCAGGACGGAGGCCATCATCATAACGGCCAACAGCAAAGACAAAAACTTCTTCATCTTCATTCCTCTTTTCATATTTGTTCCATGGGTCTTGCGATTACTTGCATATCATATCGCAAACACTTTCATTTTTCAAGTCCTTTTTGCTCATACTTCCCTTTTTTCTGCAAGTGGCGGTTTTTGTCCTGCGTTTTCTCCGCCCTCCATGAATTTTTTGACAGGAATCCTGCAAAACGAAAAATACTGCACAAAGGGTTTCCCGCTTTATCTCGCTGAATTGATAATATTGCCGGGGCATTGAAAAACAGCCCCGTCAGAATCACCAACGGGGCTGCTGTTCAAGATGTTCAGTTTTTCGCCTTGGTGTCCACGGCTTCCTTCAGCAGGGCCGCAAAGGCGTCCAGGCTCATGGCGCCCAGATCCTCGCCGGAGCGGTGGCGGACGGAGACCGTCTGGTTTTCGATGTCCCGGTCGCCCACCACCAGCATGTAGGGGATCTTCTCCATGGTGGCCTCCCGGATCTTTTTGCCGATCTTCTCATTGCGCTCGTCCACCTCCACGCGGAAGCCCTGGGCGTCCAGCGCGGCGGAGATCTCCTTGGCATAGCCGCCGGCGCGGTCGGTGATGGGCAGGACTTTCACCTGCACAGGGGCCAGCCAGGTGGGGAAGGCGCCGGCGAAGTGCTCGGTGATGACGCCGATGAACCGCTCGATGGAGCCCAGCACCACCCGGTGGATCATGACGGGGCGGTGCTTCTGGCCGTCCTCGCCCACATACTCCAGCTCGAAGCGCTCAGGCAGCTGGCTGTCCAGCTGGATGGTGCCGCACTGCCAGGTGCGGCCCAGGGAGTCGGCCAGATGGAAGTCCAGCTTGGGGCCGTAGAAGGCGCCGTCGCCCTCGTTGATGACAAAGTCCTTGCCCATGTCGGTGATGGCGTTCTTCAGGATGTCCTGGTTGCGCTCCCACTCCTCCACGGTGCCGATGTGGTCCTCGGGCATGGTGGAAAGCTCGATGGTGTAGCTCAGGCCGAAGGTGGAGTAGACCTCGTCAAACAGGCGCACGGTCTCCTGGATGACGTCCTTCATCTGATCCCGGGTCATGAAGACATGGGCGTCGTCCTGGCTGAAGCAGCGGACCCGGAACAATCCGTGGAGGGCGCCGGACAGCTCATGGCGGTGGACCAGGCCGATCTCGCCCACCCGCAGGGGCAGGTCCCGGTAGGAATGGGGCTCGCTGGCGTAGACCAGCATGCCGCCGGGGCAGTTCATGGGCTTGATGGCGTAGTCCTCGCCGTCGATGACGGTGGTGTACATATTCTGCTTGTAGTGGTCCCAGTGGCCGGAGCGCTCCCACAGCTGGCGGTTCAGGATGATGGGGGTGGAGATCTCCAGATAGCCGTACTTCTTGTGGACCTGGCGCCAGTAGTCCAGCAGCGTGTTTTTCAGCACCATGCCCTTGGGCAGGAAGAAGGGGAAGCCGGGGCCCTCGTCCCGGAGCATAAACAGGCCCAGCTCCTTGCCCAGCTTGCGGTGATCCCGCTTTTTCGCCTCCTCGATGCGGGCCAGGTACTCGTCCAGCTCGTCCTTCCTGGGGAAGGCCACGCCGTAGATCCGCTGGAGGGTCTGGCGGCTGGAGTCGCCCCGCCAGTAGGCGGCGTTGCAGGCGGTCAGCTTGATGGCGTTGCCCTTGATGCGGCCGGTGGAGTCCAGGTGGGGGCCGGCGCACAGGTCGGTGAACTCGCCCTGCTTGTAGAAGGAGATGTGGGCGTCCTCGGGCAGGTCGTTGATGAGCTCCACCTTGTAGGGCTCGCCCTTCTCCTCCATGAACTTGACGGCCTCCGCCCGGGGCAGCTCAAAGCGCTCCAGCTTCAGCTTCTCCTTGCAGATCTTCCGCATCTCGCCCTCGATCTGCTCCATGATCTCCGGGGTAAAGGGGAAGGGAGAGTCCAGGTCGTAGTAAAAGCCGTTGTCGATGCTGGGGCCGATGGCCAGCTTCACCTCCGGGTACAGGCGCTTGACGGCCTGGGCCAGGACGTGGGAGCAGGTGTGCCAATAGGTCTTGCGGTAGGTCTCGTTTTCAAAGGTATACTGGCTGTTTTCTTCGGACATGCTGATTCCTCCTTGTATCGAGGGGTGAAAAGAAAAAACTCACCCCTGACAAAATCAGGGGTGAGATACGAAAAACGTATTCCACGGTTCCACCCTGCTTGCGCCATACGGCGCCGCTCGTGTCCTCTGTAACGGGAGGGCCCGTCCCAGCCTACATATCGGTGGGCGGCTCCAAGGCGGTGGCTGGTCCCGGTTCCGGCCAGGGCCGCTTACAGCCAGCGGCGGCCCCTCTCTGGGATCTTTCCCGGGCAGCGTCCTTTTCGATGCCTTTTCAAATCAAAGACACTATAACACGCCGTTTTGTCCCTGTCAAGGGGACGACGCCTGACATTTTTCGGCACAAAGCCCGGCCCCCGGCGGGGCGTCTCACGTCTCCTCCCCCGCCAGATAGAGCTCCTCCGTCTCCGCCTGGGCCCGGGCCAGGATGCCGTACGCCTCGCCGTACTCCATGCGGAGGATATGCCCCATGGCCTCCGTAATGGCGTTGAACAGGCGGTAGTACATCTTTTTATACATATTGGCCAGCCTCCAATTTATAGTTGATAAGTAAACTATAAATTTTATTTTCAACATTGTCAAGGCGAATTATCAACTATTAAATGTTTTCTATTTTCCAGCTTTTGTGGATATGATTGTGGTATTATTATTGGAGGTATTGCGCGTGAAGCTGGATTATCGTGAAATTGGCGCTCGAATAGCCCGTTGCAGAAGAAGGCAAAAACTGACGCAGGCCCAAGTAGCCGAGTTGGCAGACATCAGCAACCAATACTTATCCAGCATCGAACGTGCGGTCTCCATCCCCTCCACGGAGGTCATCATGCGGCTGGCCGCCGCGCTGGACACCACGCCGGATGAATTTCTGGTGGGCACCGCCCGGCAGGAGGGGGAGCGGTGGAAAAGCGTGGCGGAGCATCTGCGGACCATGGATGAGAAAAAGCTGGATATCGCGGAGAGCTTTCTCGCCTGGCTGCGCCAGCAGCCGTAAAAACAAGGCGCTGTCTTTTGACAGCGCCTTGTTTTAAGAAATGCCGTAGGGGCGGCTATCAGCCGCCCGCGGGCGAATGATATTCGCCCCTACGCAATGTTTTCCTATCTCAACGCTCCATTCGGCAGCGCCCTGTTTTTACATTTAAATAGACTGGATGATGTCCTTGTTCTTCACGAAATACTCCACGCCGGAGTACAGGGTGGTCAGGGTGATGACCCAGACGCAGACGGTGTTCAAAACCGGCGGGATGGGCAGAAACATCACCACCACGCAAACCATGGTGGAGGCGGTCTTCACCTTGCCGGACCACCCGGCGGCGATGACCCGGCCCTTGTCGCTGGCGATCATCCGCAGGCCGCTGACGGCGAATTCCCGGCAAATCACGATCAGCAGCGCCCAGGCGGGCATCTGCCCGATCTCCACGAACCACAGCATGGCGGCGGTCACCAGCATCTTGTCCGCCAGGGGGTCGGCGAACTTGCCGAAGTCCGTCACCAGGTTGTACTTCCGGGCGATCTTGCCGTCCAGCAGATCCGTCAGGCTGGCGGCAATGAAGATCACCAGCGCCGCGTAGGTGGCGCCGGGGAAGCCCCAATACAGCACCGTCATAAATACAGGGATCAGTATAATGCGCAAAAGAGTCAGTTTATTGGGCAAATTCACAGTATCCACACTCCTTCAATCCCGTTCCGGATCAGGATGGTCCTTCCAGTACCACCACTTCAGCTTCTCCGGCTCCCGGGTCTCATGCCCGGCGTAGTACACCGCCAGCCGCCAGACGTACAAAGCACATCTGTCCTCCTGAAAGCCCTTCATCAGGCACTCCCGGCGGTACAGCTCCTCCGGGTCCTGGCCGGCCAGGTCGGACACCTGGCGGATGCCCAGCGCCTCCATGACCCCCGCGATGCGGGGCCCCACGCCGGGGATCTCTTCCAGCGGGCTTTTCACGTCTCCAGCTCCCCGGTCAGCTCGCCGTCCATGGTGCCGGTCAGCCGGACGGTGACGAAAGTCCCCGGCGCCACTTCTTCATCGGCGGTGAAGTAGATGCGGCCGTCGATGTCCGGGGACTCGGCGTAGCTGCGGCCGAAGAACATCTGGGCCTGGCCGTCGAAGCCCTCGCACAGCACTTCCCTTTCGCTGCCCAGAACGGATTCGTTGTACGCGTCGATGATGTCAGACTGGACGTCCACCGCCAGCTCCGCCCGCCGCCGGGCCTCCTCGGTGTCCACGTGGTCCATCCGGGCGGCTTTCGTGCCGTCCTCCGGGGAGAAGGGGAAGACCCCCGCCCGCTCGATCTTCACCTCCCGCAGGAAGGCGCACAGCTCCTCAAAGGCAGCCTCGTCCTCATAGGGCAGGCCGGTGATCAGGCTGGTCCGCAGCACCAGGCCGGGGATCCTGTCCCGGAGCTTTTTCAGCATGGCCGTCAGGGACGCCTTGGTGTCTCGGCGGTTCATGGCTTTCAGGATGGTGTCGTTGCAGTGCTGGATGGGGATATCCAGATAGGGCAGGATCTTCGGTTCCTCCGCGATGGTGTCGATCAGCTCGTCGGTGATCTCGTCGGGATAGAGATAGTGCAGGCGGATCCAGTGGAAATCCAGTTTGCACAGCTCCCGCAGGAGCTTGGCCAGCTGGTGCTCGCCGTTCAGATCCGTGCCGTAGCGGGTGATGTCCTGGGCGATGACCAGCAGCTCCCGCACCCCGGCGGAGGCCAGCTCCGCGGCCTCATCCAGCAGCTCGCCCATGGGCCGGCTGCGGTATCTGCCCCGGAGGGACGGGATGACGCAGTAGGCGCAGTGGTTGTCGCAGCCCTCGGCGATGCGGAGGTAGGCGTACCAGGGCGGGGTGGACAAAACGCGCTGGCCGCTCTGGTTGGCGGTGTGGATGTTGCCCATGTGGCAGGGCCGCTGGCCCCTGTCCATCACCTCGGCGATGGCTCCGGCGATGTCGCCGTAGCTGCCGGTGCCCAAAATGCCGTCCACCTCGGGCATTTCCTTTAAAATATCGTCCTTGTACCGCTGGGCCATGCAGCCGGTGACCAGGATCTTTTTCACCAGGCCCGCTTTTTTCAGCTCGGCCATCTCCAGGATGTTGTCGATGGCCTCCTCGCAGGCGGAGGCCAGAAAGCCGCAGGTGTTCACCACCACCACGTCGGCCCCCTCGGGGGCGGCCTGGATCTGGTGGCCCGCGGCCTGGACGGCGGCCATCATCTGCTCGCAGTTCACCTGGTTTTTGGCGCAGCCCAGGGAGATGAATGATACGTTGTATGACAAGGTTGGTCCCTCCAGAAAATGGGATTGGGTCTTCCGCCCTGCGGGCGGGGCGGAATGTCGTGCCTGACAGGCACGCGGGGGATACACGGCGTGAACCTATCGCCCCGCCCGCCAGGGCGGTGCTTCAGCCATCCGTATGCTCCTCCAGCGGAGCGCCCCGCCACGTAGGGTCGTCCGTGATGCCCAGCAGATAGTCCGTGGAAACGTGGAAGTACTCCGCCAGGAGGACCAGTTTTTCGATGGTTGTTCCCCGGCTGCCGCCCTCCATGGTACAGATCGCTTTATTGGAAAGTCCTAAAACTTCCCCCAACTGCTTTTGGCTTAATTGCGCCTGTTTTCGCAATTGGTAGACCCTTTCCCCAAAAATATTTCTTTTTTCCATAATACCTCTTGACATTTTACTTTTTGTAGATTATCGCAAAGTCTACAAAAAGTAAATTTAAAGGAGAAACGTTAAATGCTCGATATTTTGACCGCCATCCTTTACAACGAGGACATGGATCTGCTGGGCAAAAAGCCGCTGGAAACGCCCCGCACCACGGCGGAAGTTCAATTCCTCAGCCACCTGCGGCAGACCGGCCAGGAAACCGCCGCTCTGCTGCAGAAGGACGTGGTTTTGATGCTCCAGGAGCGGCACGACGCAGCCTTTCGCTCCGGCGTCTGCTTCGGCACTCAGCTGGCGATACAACTGACAGAGGACTTTTAATCCTCCTCCACCGCCGCTCCCAGGCGGTTCCACGCAGCCCGGACGTCCCCCCAGGAAAAGCCCCTGCGCAAAAGCGCGTCGGTCAGGCGCTTTTTCTCCTTCTCGTCCGGCGCCCGTCCCCGGAGCCTGCCCGCCAAAAAGCGGTCGATCTGTCCGCCGTTGTCCGGGGCCTGTTCCAGCGCCTCGTCCCAAAGCTCCCGGGGCACGCCCTTTTCGTAGAGCTTGTCCCGGATGCGGGCGGGGCCGTAGCCAAGCTGGGTGCAATGGCGCACCAGCAGGGCCGCGTAGTCCCCGTCGTCGATGGCGCCGATGGCCTCCAGCCACTCGGCGGCGTACCGGGCCTCCTCCTCGGAGGCCCCTTTTTCTTTCAGCTTTTTTTCAAGGCCCGCGCGGCTCATGGCCCGCTTGCCGATGAGATCCGCCGCCATGGCCTTGACGTTGGAGACCCCGGCGGCCTCCTTCAGGCGGCCAAGGGTCCCCTCGTCCAGTTCGTCCCCGGCCCGCAGGCCGAAGTCCAGCAGCTCCTGCTCCGTGATCTTCAGGCAGGCGCCGTCCTCCAGAAAGACCAGCACCCGGCCCCGCTTATGTCTGGACGCCTCGACGCGGTCAATCCTCATCCTTGAAGTCGTCGGCGCTGACGTCCACCGCCCGGCCGGCGGCCTTGGCGGCGATGCGGGACTGGTTGCTCATCAGCTTGTCGAAGTTGGCCCGGATATCGGCCTCCAGCTTCTCGGCCACCTCGGGGTTGTCCTCCAAATACTTCTTGGCGGCGTCCCGGCCCTGGCCGATGCGGGTCTCCCCCATGGAGAACCAGGAGCCGGCCTTCTGCACCAGATCCAGCCGCACGCCCAGGTCCACCAGCTCGCCGGTGCGGGCAATGCCCTGGCCGTACATGATGTCGAACTCTGCCTCCCGGAAGGGGGGCGCGACTTTATTCTTGACCACCTTGGCCCGGGTGCGGTTGCCCACCACCTCGGAGCCGTTTTTCAGCGCCTCGATGCGGCGCACGTCGATGCGGACGGAGGAGTAGAATTTCAGCGCCCGGCCGCCGGTGGTGACCTCCGGGTTGCCGTACATGACGCCCACCTTTTCCCGGAGCTGGTTGATGAAAATGACAATGGTGTTGGTCTTGCCGATGGCGCCGGTGAGCTTCCGCAGGGCCTGGCTCATCAATCGGGCCTGGAGGCCCACATAGCTGTCGCCCATCTCGCCCTCGATCTCCGCCCGGGGCACCAGGGCCGCCACGGAGTCCACCACGATGACGTCGATGGCGCCGGAGCGGACCAGGGCCTCGGTGATCTCCAGGGCCTGCTCGCCGGTGTCCGGCTGGGAGATCAGCATATCCTCCACCCTGACGCCCAGGGCCCGGGCGTAGGTGGGGTCCAGGGCGTGCTCGGCGTCCACGAAGGCCACCTCGCCGCCCCGCTTCTGGGCCTCGGCCACCACGTGGAGGGCCAGGGTGGTCTTACCGGAGGACTCCGGCCCGTAGATCTCCACGATGCGCCCCTTGGGCAGGCCGCCGATGCCCAGGGCCACGTCCAGGGCCAGGGAGCCGGTGGGGATATAGTCCACGTTCAGCTCCGCCGCGTCGCCGAAGCGCATGATGGAGCCCTTGCCGTACATCTTCTCGATCTGGGCCATGGCGGTGTCAATGGCCCGCTTCTTGTCGGTGGCCGGCGCCGCGGTAGGCAGCGGCCCTTTGTCTCTTGCCATTTGTGTTTCCTCCTAAAATCTCTATGTCGGTTTGTTACGAAGCCGATCCCTGTGGGCGGGCGGCATTAAAACGGGAGGTCCGTCTCCCATCCCGGGACTGGCACTGAATTGACAATTGACAATTGATAATTGTCAATTGTGGTATTTGCCTGCGGCAAATGATTTCAAATCGCCGCCGGAGGCGGCCTCCCTGTTCTCCCGTTCATTGTCAATTGTCCATTGTCAATTGTCAATTATGTTCAGATCTCCGTGCAAAGCGTCCCAAACACCACCCGGGGGATATCGTGGAGGTCCTTGACGATCTGGATATCGCCGAAACCCTGGGTGCGCATGATGCGCAGCACCGCGTCCGCCTGGCCGATGCCCACCTCGAAGTACAGCCGCCCGCCGGGGGCCAGGGCGGCACGCCACTTTTCAGAGACGGCGCGGTAGAAGTCCAGGCCGTCATCGCCGCCGTCCAGGGCCAGGTGGGGCTCGTAGTCCCGCACGGAGCCATCCAGTCCGGCGATGTCGTCATGGGGAATGTAGGGGGGATTGCAGACGATGCACTGGAACTCCCCCAGGGCCTTGCCCGGCTTGTCCAGGGCGTCGGCCTGCATGGGCACCACCCGGGCGGTCAGGCTGTTGCGCCGGATGTTCTGGCGGCAGATCTTCAGCGCCGCGTCGGAATACTCGCCCAGCACCACCCGGGCGCCGGGGGCCTGGGCGGCCACGGCCAGGCCGATGCAGCCGCTGCCGGCGCACAGGTCCAGCACCCGGCACTCCCCCAGGGTCTTGATATGGCCGATGGCCTGCTCCGCCAGGACCTCGGTGTCCGGCCGGGGGATCAGCACGTCCCGGGAGATGTCCAGGGGCAGGCCGTAGAATTCCCATTCGCCGATGAGGTACGCCACCGGCTCCCCCGCCAGATGGCGGTCCACCAGCTCCCGGACGGTCCGCTCCAGCTCCGGCGAGGCATACAGCCCGCCGTCCCGCTGCAGCTCCTCCCGGCTTTTGCCGGTGCCGAAGCACACCAGCTCCCGGGCCTCCAGGGTGGCGGCCTCAATGCCCGCTTTCCGCAGCTGCTGGCGGATATCCAAATACAGATTGTTATATGTTGTCGCCATATGTCGCTCCGTATAGAAAAATGTATAATTGACAATGTACAATGGACAATTGACAATGAAGGTATTTGCCTGCGGAAAATGAATTTTGATCGCCGCCAAAGGCGGCCTCCCTGTTCCCCCGTCATTGTCAATTATCAATTGTCAATTACCAGGTGTCCTTCCCCTTCTCGCTGGGCAGCACCAGCTCCAGGGACCGGATGGCGCACTCGATCATGCCGTCCTCCGGCTCGTTGGTGGTGAAGTTCTGCATCCACATGCCGGGAGCCGTCAGGACTTTGGCCAGGCCGCTGTCCTGGACGTGGCGGCCCACCCAGCGGTTGAACTCATAGGTGACGCCCACCACCAGGGGCAGCAGCAGCAAATGGATCAGCGTCCGCAGCCAGGCGTTGGTGATGGGCCAGATGCCGAACACCACGCTGGAGAACAGGATGGACACGAAGATGACCACAAACAAAAAGCTGGTGCCGCACCGGGGATGGTGCCGGGGCTGGACGCGGACGTTCTCCACCGTCAGGGGCAGGCCCGCCTCGTAGCAGAAGATGGTCTTGTGCTCCGCGCCGTGGTACTGGAAAACCCGGTAGATGTCCTTCTGCCTGGAGCAGAAGATCAGATACAGCAGGAAAATGCAGATTTTCAGCACGCCCTCCACCAGGTTGCGCCCCCACATGGGAAAGCCGGGGAAGAAATGCAGGATGCCGCCGGTGACCAGGGTGGGCAGCACCATGAACAAAAACACGCTCATGCCCACGCCCAGCACCACCGCCAGGGCCACCACGGCGCTCTCCAGCTTTTTGCTGGAGAGATGCTTTTCCAGCCACAGGTCCAATTTGGAGGGCTGGGCCGCTTCCTCCTCCGGATAGAAGTCCGCGGAGTACATCAGGGCCTTTACGCCGTTGACCATGGAGTCCAAAAAGTTCACGGTGCCCCGGATCAGGGGCACGCCCAGAATGGGATAGCGGTCCTTGATGAATTTCAGGTCCTCCACCTTTTCCACCAGGTTCCCCTCCTGGTCCCGGACCACAATGGCCTGCTTTTCCGGGCCGCGCATCAGGATGCCTTCAATCAGCGCCTGTCCGCCGATGCTGGTGCGGAAAGCGCGGGATCTGTTCTCTGCCATGGGATTTCCTTTCTATATGTGGGATTGTATCACATTGATGTTCAAAAAGCAAACATTCGTTCGATTTTTTCTCAAATTTACTCGCCGGCGGGCAGCCGGATGGTCACCACGGTGCCGCCGCCCTCGGCGTTGCCGATGGTGAAGGTCCCGTTGTGGAACCGGATGATCTCATCGCACACGGCCAGGCCGATGCCGCTGCCCCGGGCCTTGGAGGAGCCCTTGTAAAACTTCTGCTTCACAAAGGGCAGCTCCTCCTCCGGGATGCCGGGGCCGAAGTCCCGGACCCGGATCACCTGCTCGCCGCCCTCCCGGGCGATGGAGGCGGTGATGCGCTTGCCCGAGCCGCCGTGTTTGGCGGCGTTGTCCAGCACGTTGCAGAACACCTGCTTCAGCCGCTCCGGGTCGCCGGAGATGGGCGGCAGGTCCTCGTCTCCCATCTCGTATTCCAGCGTGATCCCCTCCTGCCGGAACAGCTCCTGATAGGTGAAAATGGCGTCCTCGAATTCCGCCTGCAGATCCACCGGCTCCATCTGGACGGTAAACCGCCCGTCCTCCATCTTGGAAAATTCCAAAAGCTCCTCCACCATGGTGGAAAGGCGCCGGGACTCGTTGAGAATGATGCGGATGCCCCGGCGCAGCTGCTCCGGGTCGCCGGAGGGATCCTCCAAAATCGTCTCGCCCCAGCCGTTGATGGCGGTGAGGGGCGTCCGCAGCTCGTGGGAGATAGAGGAGATGAACTCGCTCTTCATCTTCTCGTTCTGGCCGATCTTCAGCGACATGTCGTTGATGTTTTCCACCAGTTCCCCCAGCTCGTCGGGATATTTCTTCTCGATCTGGAAGCCGTAGCTGCCGGCGGAGATCCGCTTGACGGACTCCGTCACCACCGCCACCGGCTCCACCACGTTGTTGATGAAGATTAAATTGGAGATGATGACCAGGGCCATGCACAGCAGGGCGATCAGGCAGATGGCCAGCACCGCCAGCATCACCTGCCGGCTCACCGCCCGCAGGGAGGTGACCAGGCGCAGCACGCCCACCGCCTTGCCGTTGAATTCCAGCGGATGGGAGACCGCCATGATGCTCTCCCCCGTCTCCGGGTCCCGGCCCTGGAAGGGCTTCATCTCGCCGGTCTCCAGGGCCAGGCTGATGTCGCCGGTCCCCGGTGACGTGCCCGCCGTCAGGCCGGAGGTGGACACCTCGATCTTGCCCCTGGAGTTGATGAACTGCAGCTCGATGTTGTTTTTGTCCTCAAAGCTCTCGGCGGACTGCACGGCCTTTTGATAATAGCCGCTGTAGCCGTTGTCCATGAAATACTCGTTGAAGGAGTTGGCCAGCGCCTGGGCGCGGGTCTCCAGCCCCTTTTGCATGGTGCCGTAATAGTAGTTGGACACGCCGGCGGAAAACAGCACCACGATCATCAGCAGCACCAGAAATACCGGCATCACGGTGTTGAAGACCCACCGCTGCCGCAGGCCCCGCAGCCGAAGGGCTTTCCATTTCGCGTTTTTCTCCTCAGCCACGGGCTCACCTTCTTCCCACAGAGCTCCGCTCTGCGGGAGCCCTTTCCATCTTACTTGCGCGGCGGAAATGAATTCCGCCTTGCGCCAAGGTTTTCACTTTCCGTGAAAACGCTTGTACGCGCCTTTCGGCGCGCCCCGCCCCGCGGGGCCCCGGACAATGTGCCCTCAGGCCGGGTCAAAAGCCCCACTTGTACCCGTAGCCCCACACGGTCGTGATATAAACGGGGTTCTGCACATTGTCCTCGATCTTCAGCCGCAGGCGGCGGATGTTCACGTCCACGATCTTCAGTTCCCCGAAATAGTCCCGGCCCCACACCATGTCCAAAATCTCCTCCCGGGACAGGGCCTTTCCCGGGTTTTCCATGAAGACCCGCATGATGGAGTACTCCACCTGGGTCAGCTTGATGCGCTGGCCGTTTTTCTCCAGCGTCCGGTTGCGGGTGTTCAGCAAAAAGGGCGGCTGCCGGATCTCGCCGGTCTGGACGGGCTCCTCCCCGCCGGCGCGGCGGAACAGGGCGTCCACCCGGGCGGTCAGCTCCGCCGGGGAGAAGGGCTTGGTCACATAGTCGTCCGCGCCGGTCATCAGGCCCGTCACCTTGTCCATCTCCTGGGAGCGGGCGGTGAGCATGATAATGCCGATCTTCGTGTTGGTGGCCCGGATGCGGCGGCAGACCTCAAAGCCGTCGATGCCCGGCAGCATGATGTCCAGCAGCGCCACCTTGGTGTCCGGATGCTCTTTCAGCTTTTCCAGAGCCTCCTCGCCGCTCTCAGCCTCGATGACGTCATAGCCGGCCCGGCGCAGGTTGATGACGATAAAGCTGCGGATACTGGATTCGTCCTCTAAAACCAATACTTTTTTCATGGTGTGCATCCTCTCCTGAAACTCATTTGTCTCCGGCCGTCCACTCGGGCATGATCAGGCTGAAGGCGCTTCGGACCTCGTCCGCCGTCACGCCGTAAGCCCAGCGGCTGTTGGCGTCCAGCAGCTCCGCCGTGTAAATGGTCTCCGGCTGCCGGCGGCTGAGGATGAAGCGGTTCCCCCGCACCGCCTTGACCTCCCGGCTGGCTCCGGTGATGGCGGTGATCCGCAGGAAGGGCTCCGGCGTCTCCCCGCCGCTCTTCCTGACATAGAAGGTCACCGCCGCCTCGTTGGGCGCCGTGGCGCGGGCCACATAGATCTGGCCGTCCCACGTCTCCGGCAGCTGGAGATACCAGCCGTCCTCCAGATCGTGATAGGTCCGCAGGACGGTCTCCCACGTCCCGGCCTCATCATAGCTGAGCCAGTCGATCTGGCGGTATGTCCCCTCGCCGTCGGCGGGGGCGGACAGCTGTGTCGGATGCGGGACCTCCGTCAGGCCGTCGCCGTTGATATCGGTGGGATACAGGGAGCAGTAAGGCGCGATCTCCCCGGAAACGCCGGTGGTCTCGGAGAGGACGATGTTGCTCAGCTCTCCGTTCCGCACCGCCAGGATATCGGTGATGGCCCGGGACAGCTCCGTCACGCCGGTGACGAAGATCGCGGGGACCTCGCCCCGCAGCAGGCCCTTGGTCACCCGTCCCTGCTGGCTCAGCTCCGCCATGGTGGCGGAGATCCGGGCGGAGGACTGGGGGGCCAGCGTCCCGTCCTCCTGCCAGCTGTAATAGTCGGCGATGCTCTCGCCCTCGTCGTCCGCCCGGAGGACCACCAGCTCCTGCCGCTGGTCCTGATTGAGGTCCTCGGTGGTATATTTGACGTAGTTGGTGCTGAGCAGAAGCTCCGGGCCGGCGGGACGCAGGGCGTAGACCTCCAGCACCTGCAGATTCACCGCCGCCTTCCAGCCCACCGCCAGCTCCAGCCGGCCGTCGCCGTCCAGATCCTGGTAGTTGATGCTGTAGATCGCGGTGCCGCTGCCCTCGATCAGCCCGGTCTGCCGGTAGCTGTCGCCGTCGGCGGTGAAAATGTAGATTTTCAGAGGCTTTTCCGCCGCGGGATCCCGGAAGAACGCCACGGCTTCCGACCGGCCGTCGCCGTCCAGATCCACCAGCTGGACCGGCTGGATATCCGTGCCGGCGGTGGGCGCGGCATACTCCGCGCCGTCTTCCAAAATGGCGCTGAGCAGCTTGTTCAGCTCCGTGTACTTTGCCGGCAGCGTGGGGAGGCTGTACAGCTCCTGGGGGTTAAAGGTCAGCTTCGGCATGCTGCAGCCGGAAAGGGCCAGCACCGCCAGCAGCATGGCCGCCAGCAGCAGCCCCCGGCAGATCCTCCGCATATCCTCACGCCCCCTTCCGCGCCTGACGCGCATAATTCAACGCATAGTATCATAACACGTTTTCCGCTGTTTGGGTAGACTTTCTTCCGATTTTCCCCGCTTTTTACGGTCTGTTCATTTTTGGCCCGCAGGTTCAAATCCCCTCTTGAAATTCTCGTCTGCATCCTGTATAATGAGTGAGCGTTTAGACGCCGGTGTGATGGAATTGGTAGACGTGACGGACTCAAAATCCGTTGGTAGCGATACCGTGTGGGTTCGAGTCCCACCACCGGCACCATAAAGCCGCAACAATCTAGATCTCCTAACCTGTAAGCTTAGGGTATCAGAGTGTTGCGGCTTTTTTTCTTTCAAAAAATAGCTTTTTTTCCAATAGATCGCTTGACGGGTTTCCCAGGAACTGGAGGGACTTGAACAGCGTTTTAGATGGAAGAAAGGTCAATTCTCATGACAGCGCCCTTTTTGAGAGCAAAAAGGGCGCTATTTTTTTCGAAAATCATATACAAATATTACGGCGCCGGATTGGTGGTTTCAGAGGATCACCTGTCCGGCGCCCTTTTTCATTTCAAGGGGAACAGGAAGTCCAAAAGGGAGGTGTTGCCTGGCAGAAACGTAGATGCGTAAAGCATGTATCAAAAAGGAGGAGCAAGACAAATGAAAAAATGTAGCAGTCATGGGAAAAAGGGCACCGCAATCTCCGTCTTCAAGAGTCCGCAGCAAAAGAGTTCAATCCACAGATATCATGTTACCTTTAAACCGAAACGATTTAGAAGACCCAGGCAGCGAGAAATCAAGGAGCAAAAGCCGATTTGCCGGAAGTTTCCTCGATGCGAGGGCTGTCCTTATCCTGCTCATGGATTTCTATGCTGGGGAGAAGATGGCCGCTGTATGCGGACGATTCTGGAAAGATCCAATTCGCAGAAACCGTAAACCGAGGCAATGCCTATAGGTCAAAGTCCATTTCCTTTTCAAGGGAAGAGAAGCAAGCGCCTTCGAGAGTGGCGATTGCATCGATCGGAATTTGCGATCCATCTATCATTACAGCATTTTCTCGTTGTAGTAATCCGTTGATTTTCCGACCGAACAACGGGCAATATCGCCCATGGTGTGCAGGCCATGGGCCTCCAACTTCTTCGCATATCCGTGTCCCACCCGCCAAAAGTCAGTAAGCGGACGGTGATCCCAGAGAAGCCGCCGGTACGAATGCTCATTCAAAGATGCGATCCGAACGCCGTTCTGGTCCGGCTTAATCCGCTTTGCCACGATGTCCATGGCAACTTTGCAGAGATAGAGGTTTGGACCAATCCCAGCTGTTGCGGTGATCCCTGTGGTTTTCAGGACATCCTGAATCATTCGTTCAGCGATACCCCTGGGAGAAAGGCCATAGGTACTCAAATAGTTGGTGACATCCATAAACACCTCGTCAATGGAGTAGGGATGGATATCCTCCGGCGCGATGTATTTGAGATAGACCTCAAAGACTCGGGCGCTGTAGTCCATGTAGAGCTTCATGCGCGGCGGAGCAACCAGGTAGTCCAGCGCCAGCTCCGGGTGAGCCTTTAATTCCGAATCGTTGGCGGATGAGCCGGAAAAAGCGCGGCCGGGTGCTTTCCGCAGCCGCTCCGCATTCACCTGCTTTACCCTCTCCACGACCTCGAAAAGCCGCGCCCGGCCGGAAATGCCGTAGGCTTTAAGAGCCGGAGTCACAGCGAGGCAGATGGCCTTTTCCGTGCGGGAAAGATCCGCCACAACGAGGTTAGTGGTGAGGGGATCGAGGCCACGTTCCACGCACTCTACGGAAGCGTAGAAAGACTTCAAGTCAATCGCAAGATATGTCTTATCAGCCACGAATCATCCCTCCTTTTCTTCCTCTGATGTTCTGCCGCTATTGTAGCATAGAACAAGTGTTCTATTCAAGAGGAAAGGTTGGGAAATCATATTTGAAAATTCAGGAGGAAAAAGAATGATACAAACCATCGTCAGCAACGCAAACGCTCCAGAATATGGGCAGGCCACCATTTCTTTCCCAATCAGGGAGGAGGACTATCATCTGCGGTGGCAGCCCCTGTCAGGATCTCTCAGTTGCCGGAGCGAGAGCCGGATTAGCCGGCGCCCGCTCCGGACTTTTTATGGAGCAGATCCGCATCATCAAGGAGATGCGCGCAGCAGATCGGGAGCGTGGACGTACCGGAAAACAGATCCGTCCGCGCTTCATGCTTTGGGAGAACGTCCCCGGAGCATTCAGCAGCGGGGACCCAAAAGGCGAGGACTTTCGCATCGTGCTGGAGGAGATCCTGCGCATTCATCTGGGCGAAGCTGAAATGCCCGGTTACTTTCCTCATTCCTGGCTTGATGTAACGCCGCCAACTGGCAGGCGCTGGTCAACGCGAACATCTGCGACATTGCCCACGCCTTCAAAATCCATCCGGATCACCTCCGCTGGTATGCCGCCTTTCATCAGAAGGAAAAAAGCGTCCACATCCACATGGTGGTATTCTCCACTGATCCCAAAGAGGGGTATCTCACGAAGCGGGGCATCCGGCAGCTCAAGTCCGTATTCGCCCGGCAGATCTACCGTCAGGAGCTCATCAGTGTCTATGAGGAGCAGACGATGTGGCGTGATCAGCTTGGAAAGGAAGCGGCCAATGCCATGGTGGAATCCATCCGGCAGATGGCAAGCGGCACCATCCGGAACAGTCGGATGGAAAAGCTGACGCTGAAGTTGGACGATCAGCTCCGTGATGTCAAAGGGAAAAAGGTCTATGGCTACCTGCCGCCCGATGTGAAGCTCACGGTGGATCAGATTGTTGAGGAGCTGGCCCAGGACCCGCATGTCTCCCATGCCTATGAGCTCTGGCAGCAGTTGCGGGAGAAAGTCCTCAGCACATATTCGAAGGACCTCCCGCCGCGCCTTCCGCTGTCCGCGCAGAAGGAATTCAAGAGCGTGCGCAACATGGTCATCCGGGAGACGCTGCGGATGTCGAAGGAGCTGGTCCAGTCAGAAGCTGACGAGATTGCCGGCGAGATCGAGCCGGACGTCGCAGCAGCTGATGGCCCGTCGGAAGGAAAGAGTGAGGAGGCACCGCCTCTGTTCAGTAAGGAACGGCGGTATTGGACAGCGAAGAAATACCTCCGCGGCAGTGATACCACACCGCCGGATTACACTCGTGCGGTCCGTCTGCTTCTGCAGGAGGCCAAGGATGGAAACGCCCAGGCCATGTGTGACCTGGGACGCATCTATGGTCAGGGCCTCCTGCCGGACAGCGGTCCTGATCCGGAAAAGGCGCGGGAGTGGTACGCAAAGGCGCTGGCAGCCTTCCGGGAAAAGGAGCAGGCGTCGCCCAGTAGCCAGACGGAGTATCGAATCGCAAGACTGTATGCCAATGGCCTCGGTGTGGAGGTAGATGATGCGGAGGCGGAACGCTGGTTCCGGCTGGCTGCCGAAAAGGAGAATCCGTTCGCACAGAATGCGCTGGCCTCTCTGCTGCTCAAGCAGGGAAAGGAGGAGGCTGCGCACTGGCTGGAGCGTGCGGCGAAGCAGGGAAATCCGGCGGCGCAGTACGCCCTGGGCAGACTGCATCTGCTGGGAACCGGTGTCCCACGGAACTGGGATCTGGCCATGGAGCTGCTGGGCCGGTCTGCCGCACAGGGAGATACCCGTGCTGCGGCACTGGCAAAGGAGCCGGAGCGGGTGTCCTTGTTGCCGGCGGCGATGGCAGTCACCAGGATGCTTCACCATATGAGCCGGATCTTCGAGCACAACTGCAAACAGGATCAGGTCTTTCAGGAGCTGCAGATCGACCGAAAGCGGTGGCGTGAGCTGCAGGAACTGCGAATCGCCATGGGCCACATGGCGGATGATCACGAGGATCCCCGCATGAATTTCTAAGAGAGGAGGGATCTCCAAATGGGGACCTTTGTCTATTTCACAGAAGAACAAAAACGGCAGGCCAATGATGTGGACCTGGAGGCATACCTGCTCCGACGGGGAGAGAAACTGCTCCCATCCGGACGGGAAAAACGCCTGGCGTCAGATCGGAGTATCACGATCCGCGGCAACGAGTGGTTCGACCATGAGACGCAGACTGGCGGGCATTCGGTTGATTTTCTCCGCATCCACTATCAGATGTCTTTCCCGGAAGCCGTACAGGAACTGCTGGGAGGACATCAGGGGCAGATACTTCCGGCAGCGAAAAGGAAAGAAATGGCGCCTAAGCCGTTTGCGCTCCCACCGTCGAATTCCAATATGAGGCGGGCCTTCGCATACCTGATTCGGCAGCGTCATATTGACCGGGATGTGTTGATCGAATTCGTGAGAGCCAAGCTGATCTATGAGGATGCGGACCATCACAACGCCGTATTCGTGGGCAGGGATGAAAATGGCACTGCAAAGCACGCGCACATGCGCAGCACCAATAGCTGGGGCGATCCCTTCCGCCTGAACGTGGAGGGGTGTGATCCCAGATACAGCTTTCATTATGACGGTAAGGATGGGCGCCTCTATGTGTTTGAGGCGCCCATTGATTTATTGTCGTACATCTCACTGCACCCAGACCGTTGGCAGGATCATAGCTATGTGGCCTGCTGTGGTACATCCGCCATTCCGGTGATCACATGCCTGGATCGGATAGCGCGGCCGGAGGAGGTAGTGCTGTGCCTGGACAATGATGAGGCTGGCCATAAAGCCAGCCGGCGAATGGAGGAGCAGCTCACCGAAAAATATTCTCTCATCATCCAACGGGAGACTTCAACTCATAAGGACTGGAACGACGATCTCTGTGCGATGAGGCGGGAACTCGTTCCTGGAATGACGATGGAGGCGATGGACAGGTGAATGAAAACGCATGGACCCTGATTGGCTTTGCTGCTGTTATGGTGATTGTGATCGCTGGGCTGTCTATGATCTCCCAGCACTACACCTTGAACATCAAGAGCCGCACCGTGGGTGATGGGCAGCACGGGACCGCGCGATGGGCGACCAAGCAGGAAATCCATCGTACCTATCACTTGGTGCGCTATGACCCACAGGCTTGGCGCAGAGGAAAAGACCTGCCAAAGGTACAGGGCATCATCGCTGGCAGCGTGGGGAGGAACCCGACTCCCATCGAGTTCAAGGTCAGAAAGAAGAAAATCTGCATTCATGTGGAGCGGCTTCCTTTCCAGAGGAACAAATGCATGAAAGCGATTGTGGATGGAGACGACATCCATTGTCTGATGATCGGCGCCAGTGGTGCCGGTAAGACAGCTTATTTTTTGTATCCTAATCTGGAATACACCTGTGCCACGGGAATGAGCTTCCTAGCGCTGGACAGCAAGGGAGACTTGGCTCGGAACTACGCAACCATCGCAAAAAAGTATTACGGCTACAAGATCTCCATCATTGACCTGCGGAACCCGACGCGATCGGATGGAGACAGCCTCCTGACGCTGATCAACCGATACTCAGACAAGGCACGGGCGGAGCCGGACAATTTAGGATATAAGGCCAAGGCAGAAAAGTATGCGAAGATCCTTGCAAAGACGATTATCAATCAAGGCGGTGAGTCCGGGCAATTCGGTGAGAATGCATATTTCTACGATGCCGCAGAAGGCGCCCTTGCTGCAATGACGCTGCTCCTGTCGGAATTCCTCCCCCCTAAAAAAGGTGAGGCCGATGTGCGGCACATCATCTCAGTGTTTAAGCTGACACAGGATCTTCTGGCGCCCAGCCAGTTTAACCAGGAGAAAAATGGATTTCAGGCGCTCATGGATCTGCTCCCGCCGACGCACAAGGCAAGATGGCTGGCGGGCTCCGCCCTCAACGCCTCGGACCAGACCATGGCATCCGTCATGTCCACGATTTTATCCCGGCTTAATGCGTTTCTGGATACGGAGATGGAGCAGGTACTCTGTTTTGATAACTCCATTGATGCGGAGACCTTTGCTTCAGAAAGATGTGCAATCTTTTTGATCCTGCCGGAAGAAGATCGAACGAAGAACTTCATGGCAACACTCATGATTCAGAACCTATCCAACGAGCTGTTTGCCATTGCGGATAGGAATGAAGGAAAGCTGAAAAACCGCGTCGTGTTTTTCTGTGACGAGTTCGGTACCATGCCGCCATTCGATGTCATGGCACTGTTCTCAGCTGGCCGGTCCCGGAAGCTGACGATGGTGCCCATCATCCAGAGCGTGGCGCAGCTGGAGGACAACTATAAGAAAACGGGCAGCGAAATACTGATTGATAACTGCCAGCTGACAGTTGCCGGCGGCTTTACCCCTCAAAGCGAAACTGCGGAGTCTGTGTCTCGTGCCCTGGGAAACCGCACAGTCCTCTCCGGCAGTGTTTCCAGAGGAAAAAATGATCCCAGCCAGTCGCTGCAGATGATGGAACGACCACTGATGTCACCGGATGAATTGAAGTCCATTCCGAAAGGGCATTTCATCGTGATGAAAACGGGAACCCATCCTATGCAGACAAGGCTGCCGCTCTTCCTGGACTGGGGCATCACATTCGACGAGCCCTACCAAATGCCGGAGAGAGCCAATCGTAAAATTGCCTATGCGAATAAGGAGAACCTGATCAACAGCATCATGGCCAGCAGGCCAGGCCGCGGATTCTATAACACCAAGCGGGAGGGGGTGATATGAGCTATTTTGATGCGGTCTATATGGACCATGAACTGTCTCCCCGCGCCAAGACGGTGTGTATGTACCTTCGTGATCGGGCCAATAGAGAAGGGGAGAGCTGGTATGCTATCAGCACAATCGCCTCTGATCTTGGCCTCTCCCGGTCCACAGTGAAGCGCGCCCTTGGCGATCTGGTTCGCCAAGGGCGGGTGGAGAAGAAACCGCGGTACCGGAAGAATGGCGGGCGGACATCAAACCTCTACCGTGTGCTGTAAAAGAAAGGACGCAATTTCCTGCCAAGGGGAGATTGCGTCCTTTTGTTGGACCGGGGGGCGGGTCATCACGGCCCACCCAGAAGGCCCATTAGAAGGTACGGTTATATTCAGAGGATAACAACTACATGGGGCAGGAGATACTCAAATCCGGATCTCAGCAAGCAGCTCCCAATAATCAGAGGAAGAATAATAGAAGGTGAGATAATTATCCTTCACGCCTTGACTCGCCTGTGAAAAGGTTTCTGTTTGCTCCTGCTGGTTCTCCATGTTCAATCGCCTCGTATTCGTCCTCAGCGAATATAATTATAACACTCCATGTAAGAAAACGCAACCCGTTGGAGCTGGAGTTACCATACGGTCAAATTGTATCTCCAGGCGATACCCATGGAATGGGGTTTACTCCCTGAATATTCATATTTTTCACCATCTATTAATCTGCCCTAACCCCAAAAAAGAAGAAGCAAACTTAGAAGGTATAAAAAAACATTGGAAATTCGGTAGTAGATTCACTCCCCTTATTACTTGTATGTCCCCTCTGTTTTACACTGCATCAGTGGAACATACTTCCTAATTGAGAATAAAAATATCCCTCGAGAAAACTGCGAATTTTAATTATTGATAGCAAATTATAAAATCCGATTCCTATTTTAAATCACCAAATACATCAACTATATTTTCGACCGGTGCTTCTTTGAAAAGGTCATTATTGATTTCAGTTTCAGCCAAAACTAATAACTTTGATTGAGAATAAAAGGGTATTACAAGAATTGAAAAATCCTTTGCATAATAAATTTGATCTAGGCTGTAGAGATCAAAATGATAATCAAAGTTAAATGGGTGAAACAAATTGATTATCCGCCAACTACGATTTGCATTTTGAATAATGTCCGATGATAATTGTATAGTCTTTGTTTCAGGTTGAAGCATAAGATTGATTTTACCAATTACAAGGGTGTCTCGTGTAAAGTTCCGGATGCGAGATCCATCGAAGGTGGCTTCAAAACTAATTTCCTCGTGTAATACACTTTCATCCTTTAATGAGGATACAGAATATAAAATAGCATGATAATCAAGTTCTATTTTTTGCTCATATCGAAATTCATCACAGAACAATAGTACTGCTTGTAAAATTCCCATAATCATAAGCACTAGGATGACTGTGTTTAAGAATTGATGTTTAGTTTTCATAGGCATCATATATTTTAGCATTGTGTAGGGAATTGCAGCAATCCCTTCAGACTGCTGCAATTCCCTTAGAGAATTTGCTTGATTTGCTAGCAACGAGAAACCTTTATTAATTAACCTGAGAACCGGAGTCAATGTATATGGGCATAATATCTCCAACAGGAATCTCGTCTCCATTGATCGTGCCAATTACTTCGAAACATAAGGAACGATCAATTTCTCTTTGATATGGATTCGTATTAAAGTTGGAATTGGCTCTTTGCAGCATAGTTGAAGTGTTAAAGTAATTTGCTACTGCATCACCACATTTTCCGCCTTGTTCTTCCTCAAATAAATTGGCAGCATAAGTATAATAAACCGCATCGCTGTGAGTAATAAGTGTATTGGCATATTCATCAGTAGATTCGTTGTATACATAGGCCAATTTAACAGTTAACTGCTCTGTAATGGTAAATGCTGCTTGCAGGCCGTCAACATAGTGGTTAAGCAGTTCAGGGGCTATTTCAATAGCAATAGATCCAACGAGACGTTTTACTTGCCCTGTGGGAACACCAGAGCCACCCATACCATAAAAGACTCCAACAACCTGAATTCCCAAATCAATTAACTTAAGATATGGATATCTGATTTCAATATCATCTTGCTCTGCCCATAAAGTTGATCTGTTATCTTTTGGCCATGCAGTAATGTAACAACTCTGCTCTCCATAGCTTATTCCTGCGTTCGTAAGTGTCCAATTCGAATAGGCTGTTGTAAGGCTCGGCCAATCAATAACACTCGAAGGCGAAATTCCTTCGTCTTCTTGTCCGGTATGAACGTACAAATCTGAATCCGAAAAGAGAAGTTCCAAATCTTCATCTGTAAGTAAAACAGTATCAAGAGCGGCAAGTGCAGTTTCCAACGTTTCTTCTTGCGCAACAAGGTCATCCAATGCACTGTTTGACATAGATGCTTCTGTAAGGTTTTCTTGTTCAATCTGATCCCTAACATTGCTAAGTTCAGATGCTATTCTCTTGATTTCTGCATCAACTTCCTCATCGCTCAATGGCTCTTCTGACCGAGTTTGAGGGAGTTGAGGCTTTTTTTCTGATATTCTATTACATATCGTATTTATGACATCTGCAGGCGCTGAATTAGCTGCTGTACAGTTATTTTCGTCTGCCGCAAAGGTGGTGACAGGAACGCTTAGACTAAGAACTGCGGCCATAAAAAGGCAAAGCATTCTTTTTTTCATAAGTTTTCTCCTTTTTCGGTATACTACCAATATCTATTGTTTGGATCGACTGAAAAGTCAGCAAGTAAACATATCTTTTTCAATGATTCGGTTTTGCAAGAGACGCTACGTCCTGAGCAATATCAGTTCTGGAGCCAAAAGCGAAAAATAGATTCTTATGTGTCTTTTCCCCCCTCTTCTTTAATGCTCAACGAGTAAAGATTGGACAAAAAGCAAGAGTCAAGAACATTGGAAAACTTTTGATAAAACAAATCCTCCTCTTTTCACGTCTTAAGCTCACAAGCCAGTTACAATAGAATCCTATATTATATAAAACAAATTAATTTGGAAAGTGCAACATACGGGGTATGCAGGTCAGGTAGAATAAATTTCGCAAGAATAAATAAAAACCTGAATGAAACGATAGAGATAGGCAGCCAAATATAAATGCCGCAGATTTACATTTTTGTATAAGGGCAAAAATGATATGCCGCAAAAATAAGCTGTCCCTAATATGAAAATGAAACTGCAACTATCTCTCTTAATACTTCCATCTTTATCGCAAGAGATTGAGATAGTCTCCTTGTCAGAAAAAGTAAATATGCCTTTTTAAGGCCATAGAAGTCTAAGGAAGTTCTCTGGTCTGTTTCTACTCCACAAACTGTGGCACTCAGTTCACCATAATCTATTAATATCCGTTTATTTCAGCTTTTTCTAAAAGCTTGATTAAAGCATATTTTAAGGTATCAGCGCAAGTAGTGCCCCATAGAAATCAGCAGATTTATACCTGTGAAAGGCTCTGATATTTCTTCAAAGTCTACTATTTCTGCCACCTTTTTCGCCTACTTATTATGAGCACTTACCCTCTGACCACATGTTTGCCCACAGACGGAGAAAACCAGCCCGCCGGGGAGTATCCCAGCGGGCTGTGTGTTGTTCAACTTGCCCTGTTCTCTGCACTCAGCCTCGCCTTTTCGGAGGCCACCTCCGCACGCATTTCGGCAATCATGATCGCCAGCAGTCTTTCGCATTCGACCTCTGTATCAGCGTGGACGCTTCGTGTTTCCAGCTTTCCGTCCGGCCATGTGATTGCGCACCGTCCAGTCCATCGACCGCTTTTACTTTGACTGAGGGACCCGGTTCCCCACCGTCGCCTCCCTTTCCAGGTAGGCTGAAAATCTGTCATAGAGGCTTTAGGTTCTGCCGGCGGTGCGGACTCCGCTGCTTCCGCTCTGCCGATGCCCCGGTCAATTTTGGCAGCGGCCTGTCTCTGCATATCATCAGTGACGTGGGCGTAGATGTTCAGAGTTGTGGCACTCGAGATATGACCGATGATGGTAGAGAGGGTCTTTACATCCATTCCGTGTTCCAAAGCGTTGGTAGCGAACACATGACGCAGGTCGTGGAACCTCACCTTTTTGCATCCTGCGTGCTTCAGAATCTTTGCCAGCCGATGGCTGACGACTGAGGGCGCTATCGGAGCGTCCTCTTTTTTCGGCGAGGGAAATATCCATCGTGAAGAGACAGTTTGCTTGTACACGTTCAGCGCGGTGACCACTGCGGGCGGCAGGATCACCGTCCGGATGGACGCTTTGTTCTTCGGCGGCTGTATCAGCAGCTCGCTTTTGATCTGGCAGATCTGCCGCTCGATTCGCAGTTCCCCAGTCTTGAAGTTCAGGTCATCCCACTGGAGGGCCATCAGCTCTCCCACCCTAAGCCCAGTGGTCAATTCCAGCAGGAACACCTCATAGTAACCCTCGGCTCTGGCCTGAATCAGCAACTTTTGCAGTTCCTCCCGATTGAGCAACTGCATCTCCATTCGTCTGGCCGGAGGGCGTTTGCATTCCTTTGCCGGATTTTGAGAAACCAGTTTTTCGGCTACAGCTTTTTCCAAGGCTCTGCGGCAGAGACCATAGCAGTGCCGCACTGTATTGTCTGAGAGACCATCTCCTCTGGACTCCCGATGGTCACTCCGACCATCCCTCCTCATCCAATTTATGAACTGCTGGAGGTCATTTGCAGTCAGCCTGTTCAGAGGAACGCTGCCCAGCTTTGGCAGGATGTACAGCCGGATAAAATCTTCGTAGCCCCGCTGGGTGTTTGGACGGACGATGGGCTTGCAATGATTCTCATACCAGAACTCTACCCACTCACCGAAGAGCATACCTACACCGACTTTTGCAGGGATTGCGGGAGTCACGGAGTTTTTCAGTATATTCAACTTCTCAACGCACTCCGCTTTGGTCTTGGCCAGCACATTTTTTGTCTTGGGAAGGCCTTTGTCATCGTAGGCGACGACCACCCGACCCTCCCATCGCCCGTCTTTTCTCAGCCGGACTGTGCCCTCGCCGCTTTTGCGCTTTCTTCCCACGGTCTCAACTCCTCTCCAAAAATGTCTGTCAGAAAATCTCCTACTACTTCCGATGCGCGTTTCTGCATATCGCCGGTAGTGTGGGTGTAGGTGTCCAGTGTGAACGCCGCTCTGGTGTGACCCAGGATGCCAGACAGAGTTTTCACATCTACACCCGATGCCAGAGCATGGGAGGCGAAGGTGTGTCTGAGGTCATGGAAGCGGATGCTGGGAAGGCCGGCCCGTTTTAGCAGAAACTTCAGGTGGCTGTAGGCAGTGTTTGGATTTGCGGGCTGTTCTGGGTTCAGCGGATTGGGGAATATCCACTCAGTCAGTGCTGATGCTTTCCTCTTACTGATCAGAGCCGCTGTACTGGAAGGCAGCACGATCTTTCGAGTACCTGCGCTGGTCTTGGTATCTCCAGCGGTCAGACCGCCGCCATCTTCCCGGTAGACGGTGCGGCATACTTTCAGTGTGCCGCTGACCTCATCGAAATCCATCCATTTTAGACCGCAGATCTCACCCCGCCGCAGGCCGGTGGTCAGTTCCGTGTAGAAGAAGTCGTACCAGACTTCATCCTCTGCGATGATCTGCATGAACACATCCAGCTGCTCGTCTGTCAGGATTTGTTTCGCACCATAGCTGAACTTGGGGGCAATGATCTGTTCGGTGGGATTGTTGGCGATCAGGTGCGCTTTCTGCGCCGTCTTCAGCGCACCATGGAGTGTGGTGTGGATGCGGCGCACCGTACCGCTGGCCAGACAGTCGCCCAGTTGGTCATAGAACCGCTGGACGTCCTTCGGCGTGATCCGGGCCAACTGTTTATCACCCAGACTGGGTCGGATGTGGTTCTCGACGTAGCTACGGTAGTTCCTCAGCGTGTTGGGCCGCAATGTATCTGCCATGTTCTCCAGCCACTGGTCGAGCCACTCCGAGAGCGTCATTCGACTTTGCTCGGTCAGGTCAGCCCCTTGGTATCTGTCGATGTGCTGGCGGAGCTTTGCGGATAGCTCTTTCTGTGTTGGAGCGTAGACGTAGCGGAAGATGGAATCGCCGTTTTCCTTGTGCCCCACCACGATCCGTCCTTCCCAGCGCCCGTCATCCCGCTTGCGCACCATACCGTCGCCGGACGGCCTGCGTTTTGCCATTTGTCATTCACCTCCCGTTCGAATATCACCGTCGTTGTCATCCATACACTCGGCCATGATCCTGACGCCCAGCCGAAAGCCCAGGATGAAATTTTCGGTTGCTGTGATGCTATTGATTTCATGCTGTGATCGAACAAGTTTTGTGAGGATCGTCTGCTCAGTTTCCCCGAGCTGCTCCATGAGCTGTTTTTCACAGCTGGCGACACGATCCACCGCTTTCTTCAGCTCTGAGCCAGGCACCATCCGCTGTTCGCTGGGCGTGATGTTGCCGTAGTAGAGATCCTCCAGAGTCGTTCTCATGTCCACTGCCTCCTTTGCAACACCAACACATACCACACTTCGGCGGGAATAGCTACTACTTTTTTCAGGACTTTTATTCTTTGTTTTGCGGCGCAATATTTGAGTATATCCCCGCCTGGACCCGCCGAGAATACGGCGGCTGTAAGAGCAGAGGAAAAGCAGACCCCCGACTTGACCCCAGGGGGTGAAAAATGACCCCCGCACCGATCCCCGTGAAATCTCTGAAAACCACCTGTGACGGCCACCTTGTGAAAAGGCGGAACATGGCGGTTTTCTCTCTGAATTTTCTGATACCGGCCACCTGCCACAGCAAAAAGTGAAAATTCCGACCACCTATGGAAAAGCCCCGACCCGCTCTGCGGGGCGGTGTGGTCGGCAGGAGGGCGCGTAAGCGACCCCCGGCCTTTATCCTGCTATAATTTCGACCCCCCGGTTCACCTGCCACTTTCGGCTGTGCTGAATTTGCTGGATGACGCACACAGGCCACACGCTTTTGCCACGGCGTTGTCTGCGGTGAGCAGCGGCTTGTTACCCTTGCGACACCAGCGGGGCCACACAGCGGCGCACAGGCTGTCACGCTGAGCCGCACTCATTACCGTGAAGTGCGAGTGCCTTTGCGACTCGCTGACGCTCAGCCGCCACATCCATCTGCGTCAACTGCTGCTCGTAGAACTGATCCAGCGCCAACTGGATCGGGCGGATGGTGTAGAGCAGATTGCCGTTGCGTTTCAGACCATCCCTGGTAGTGACCGTTGTGCTCTCTGTACTGATGAGCTGCCGTTCCTCCAGCTCACACACATACTTGCGAACAGTGTTGGCGCTCATCTTCACCGCACTGCCGATGGTCTTATAGCTGGGCCAGCACTGGTAGGTGTTTCGGTTCTCGCAGCAGAGCAGATAGGAGTAGACCGCCAGTGCACCAGGTGACAGACCCAACAGGAATATCTCGTTGGGCAACTGGAAGTAGTTCTTGATCGAATCACGCTTGGGCCACTGCCTGTACTTCAATCTGCACCTCCCCGAGTGTGCTGCGACACCCATTCCACGAATTTCTCCTTGGGTACTACGAGCCTATTGCCTATTTTGAGAACAGGGAAATCCGGTTCGTGCATCAGTTCATACCCGCTGGACGGCGAGACGCCCAGCACCTTCGCCACTGTCTCCGCATTCAAAAACAGCGGCAGCTCGTCGTAGTTCTTATAGCTGGATTCTTTCATGTTGAATTTGACCTCCTTTTCTGTTGAGTCAGTTTTTTCTCTGCCTTTCCGTACTGGCCCTCCTCACTCTTCTACCACAACCTGCAACGAGTGAAACGGAACTTTTTTATAATTGCATTTGTAAAAATCTACTGTTGGGAAACATGGATGCCTCCATCCCTATACCACAACCTCCGAAGCTTAAAAACGACGTTTTATTTTTGAAAAATTTTTCTGTATCGCAGGCAACCGAGAGAATCACGATACAGTAGTTCTGAGCTTGCAACGCATAGATTATTGCAGAAAAAGACACACCCGCAAAGCTTAAACCTTGCGGGTGCATTTGAGAAAGCATCATGGCGGAGTAATCACTCTGACGCTGTATTCAGTTGCTGCATGAGTTCCTGAAATCCATCCAGCGCACTTTGAAGATTTTCAATAATGTCCGCCGCCAGTTCATCTGGTGCCGGCAGGTTATCCAGATCAGCGAGGGATTGATCCTTGATCCAGAAGATATCCAGGCTGGCTTTATCCCGATCCAGAATTTCCTGGGCAGAGAATTTCCGCCAGCGGCCGTCTGGATTTTCTTCAGACCATGTCTCACTGCGTTGATGACGGTTTTCTGGATGATAGCAGCGGATAAAATCCTCCAGATCTGCGTCGGCCATAGGGTGCTGTTTCAGAGTAAAGTGGACGTTGGTACGAAAGTCATACACCCACACCTCCTTGGTCTGCCGTTCCGGGCTGGCGGGGCGCTTGTCAAAGAAGATCACATTGGCCTTGACGCCCGGCTTGTAAAAAATCCCGGTGGGCAGGCGCAGGATCGTATGCAGGTCGCAGGTCTCCAGCAGTTTCCTCCGGACGGCTTCCCCAGCGCCGCCCTCAAAGAGCACATTGTCCGGTACGACCACCGCCGCTTTGCCGCTGGCGTTCAGGAGCGTGTTGATGTGCTGGACAAAATTCAGCTGCTTGTTGGAGCTGGTGGTCCAGAAATCCGTCCGGTTATATACCAGATCTTCCTCCTCCTGCTCGCCCTCCTCGTTGGTGAAGGTGATGGAGGACTTCTTGCCAAAGGGCGGGTTGGTCAGCACATAGTCCACCCGGTAGCCAGGGTCGGTCAGCAGGGCATCCCCCAAGGTGACGGGGACGTTGCCGTAGATGTCCCCGATGTTGTGGAGGTACAAGTTCATCAGGGCAGTTTTGTAGGTGGCTGGTACAATCTCATTTCCGTAAAAGGTCTTGTTTTTCAAAAATTCTTTCTGCTCCCGGTCCAGGGCGTACCGTTCCGGGTCGGCGATGTACTCCTGGGCCGCCAGGAAAAAACCGCCGCTGCCACAGCAGGGGTCCGCGATAGTCTTCATCGGCTCCGGGCGGATGCAACGCACCATGGCCCGAATAAGGGGCCGGGGCGTGAAGTACTGCCCGGCACCGCTCTTCACGTCCTCTGCGTTTTTTTGGAGCAGGCCCTCGTAAATCTCGCCTTTGACGTCGGAGGACATGGACACCCACCGCTCCTGGTCGATCATCTGCACGATGCGGTACAGGATGGCGGCGCTGCTGATTTTGTTTACCGCGCCCTTGAAGATTTTTCCCAGAATGCCGCCCTGCTCTCCCAGCTTTTCCAGGGTGGCTTTGTACTGCTCCTCCAGCTCCGCGCCCTTGAGGGTATTCATGTCCGCCCAGGCGTACCCGGCGGGGATGCCGGTCTCCCGCTTGTAGGGCGGCTTGGAGTATTCGTCCGACATTTTCAGGAAAATCAGATAGGTAAGCTGCTCCAGATAGTCGCCGTAGGACACGCCGTTGTCCCGCAGAGGATTGCACATGCCCCAGACTTTGGAGATGATGGTGGAGGTTTGGTCAGGCATGGTTAACTCCCCTTGTCATTGAAGGATGTAGATTTAAGATATCCCCGATTTGATTTCTAAGCGATACTAATTCCTTTGTAACCCCATCTTTTACTGTCAAATAGTCACAATGAAAATATTTTTGAGTTAATCCAAAAAACAAGTCATCTACAATTAACTCAGTTGGTTTCAATGAGATACCAAGTTTATAATGAGCCATAGAATTTCGGAATGCATCGCATTGCCAGCGGCTATTCATTTGTAAACCTAATCCGTTTGCGGTATTGACTTCTGGTAAAAAACGCAATAAAGAATAGTATTGCATATACATAAAGCGTAACTTAGTAGGAATTTCTTCTTTGATCCATCGATCTACACAGACTAGAAGGAAATTAATTTGGCAGAGGATGGAGAGCAAAAGAAATTTATAACTAAACTTGTTTCCGATAGGTGATTTTATGAATCCCCCATAGTCAATCGTATCAAATTTGATGTCACCATCAACAGAAAGAGAATTTTGTGCGTCGAACAAATCGATGTAACGGCCTCCGATGACAGCCATCTGTTTTACCAATTTTCCATTTGGCCTTGAATAAGAAAAACTTGGAATATAGTAGGCACATAAAATTGTATTTCCACAAAACGCCCTATCTGCACAGTCAACGCCAAATATATCATATAATTGCAATGTTTTTGCTATCGGCTTGCAGACTGAGGAAAAGTAAGTTTCGCTTTCTTGATAAATGGTTTCTAGCGAGTGGTATGTATAAGAGTAATCACGTTGCCACAACTTAATTGCAGATCGCATTTCTTCATAATAGTTTTGCTCATTTTCCGTAAACAGGGGCAGTTCTATCTTGTCCTCGCTTGAATTGTTGTAGGATTTAATCCAATCTTCTACTCCGTCTATGATTACTCCCATATACGGGGACAACGATGGAATATAGTTAGACTCATTCGGATTAATATTTTTGATGACTGTAAATAAGTACTCCAAATCAGTGGACATCAATTTCCATGCAGCTTGTTGAATCGAATTCAAATTTTTTGTATCTATCATAATAGTATACCCTCAAGCGCCTTCTTCAAAATACCCTGCCGCAGGGCCTCTGCTTGTTGTAAAGTGGTATCCACCGTTTTTTCAATGCTGTCACAGACAGATAAGCGAGATTCGATTTCGGCGACAATAGATTGTTGCTGAATAAGAGGTACGACCGGAATTGTGAATTGCTTAATATCTCCAACATTTATGTGAGGCGATGCTGTCCCACCGATATTCTCTATAATTAAAGTTTTGGCTTTTGGTGAATTTAAGTAATACATCAGATATTTATTCAACAAATCTTTTGATGGTCGTAACAGCATCATTCGCTGTCCCATACAAACTTCCAATCCAACCGGAATCATGCAGGCAATGCCTAAAATGGCACCTTCACGGCTAAATAGTACATCTCCTGGTTTCGGTACAAGTCTGGTGATTCTTTCACAAAATGTTTCTTCCGAGACATAATTTTTTTCTGATAAATCCAGATAGCCAGGTTTGAAGTTTGTGGTTCTCAGACATAATTTCCCCCTCTGTGTCCACTTCGGGGTTGAATGGGGACAATCCACAATGCTTTCACATACAGACAAAATTGTTCGCTCGATGCTGCTATCAAGGTTTGAAAATGCTTCTTTCAGCACCGCCTGCCGGTACACCTTCAGCCGTTCCTTTGCCGTTTTCAACTCGGCCACGCTGGCGTCCAGTTGGGAGAATAGTTCCTCAATGCGGGAGACGATGCGCTCTTGCTCAGGGAGAGATGGAACAGGCATCTCGATATTTAGTAAATCACGCTTTGCAAGGCTGGGAATCGTGGTGGATTTGTCCAAAGCCTTAAAATTGAACGACTGACAAAAATAAAAGAGGAATTTTGGATGAAGTGTTTCCCCCGGAAAAACTCCAAAAGCAGTATCAACATTCCAAAAACGTTCATTCACAAAGATAGGGCGGTTGATAGTCCCTTTTCTGCCAACAATGGTCGATCCTGCTTCACACAAGAAGTCATTGGCACGCCCCATGATGCCGCCACTTCCATAGATAGGATACTGGCCAGCAGGGTCAGAAACAGTTCTTTGATTTTTTCCGCTGATAATATGCAGAACCTCAGCCCACTTTTTAACCTGGACGTTCATTTTCACTCACATATCCCATCTATTTTGTGTTCAATTCCACCTGCACTGTTTGTATGGCTAAGGGCTTCATATATAAATCTTTTATTGGTTTTGCAAGAGTCTCCACTAAATTTGATTCTATTCTCTTATAATCGTCTGCATTGACTGAAAACTTGTAAAAGAATTGGACTTTCTCTTTTCCGTATTCAGCTTCTAAAGTTATTTCATATTGTCCAATTTCCCAAAACAACTCCTTATCTAAAAGTGATTTTGCCATTTTATATGGCTCGCTTGAAGTATAGATTTGGCAGGCTCTCTCGTATGATAAATTGAGGGAATTTATGTTGTCTGTCTGTTGAACTAAGGCATCGTAATATGGCTGAAACGTTTTTGAAAATGAATCATAAAAATCAGCAAATTCTATAAAAGCACATATCATACTATTACCGTCAATTCGGATAGGATGTGCGGTTTCTGTAATGGATGAATAATTCCCGCCCATCCGTTGGCTCATTGGTGAAGTAAATGTAGACCATCTCAAATTTAACACTTTATCATCCTTTACCCGCAACACTTTGAGGGCAACATTTTTCACAGAAATAGGCTTGTTTTTTGCTTCAAATACGCCCTCAATTTGTATATATGACCCGCTTCTGTTGATAAACAGATAAGCGCGACCTGTGGGTAAATGATAAAGCACTGGTTTTATTACCCATTTTTTCCAAGCCCACTGAATGATTGGAATTAAAATTGCAATTATTGAGAGGATGAGTGCAAATAACTCATATATTGTTATTTCTGAAAAATTTATCGACATAAAAAAGCCCTCCTTTACGCCACCAACTCCACATTCAATTCCATCAAAATCTTCTCATACCCCTCGCCGAACACCTCATAGAACCGCCCCAGGCCGCCCTTGCGGTCAAAGGGGCTGAGGTCCAGGTCCTCCGGCTCCACGCTGAGGGACGCGGCGATGTGGTCTTTAATCAGCCGCAGCCACTCCATCTGCTCGTCGGTGAAGTGGACAGCCCCGGCGTTGCGGCGGAAGGACCACTGCTGGAAGTTGTAGTTGACTCGCTCGGCAAAGGGGGCCAGCGTCTCCGCCGTGCCCATCTCGAAGCGAATCAGGGAGACAAGATCGGCCAGCTGTACCGCCGTATTTTGCCTCACCTTGTCCGGCTGCCGGATGGCATAGCAGTCCCACAGCCTCTCCCTGGTGACACCCTTCGCCTTTAGCTTCTCATACAGCGCCTTGAGCTGGGCAATCGCCATAGGCCGGTCCTTGTACCGCTGGTCGTAGATGATCCGCAGGGCCGTGATCTCGTCCCGATTTTCCTGAATAAATTCCCGGAACGTCTTGATTGTCCGCTCAGCGGCCTCCTCCTGGCTGACGTCGTACCCGGCAAACAGCACCGTATCGAGGTTGACGTTGTCGATGATCTGCTCATGGTTCCGGCGGACATTTTCGATGTAGTCCCGCACCTCCGGTCTGTGGAACGGGGCGACGGCGGCAGCGGCAAGCTCACGCTGAGCGGCGTCCAACAGCGCCTGCTGTTCCGGGGTGGGTTCACCCTCCTCCGGCAGGGAGACACCCGCATGGGCCGCAATCACGTCCGGGTCAAAGGCGTCCAGCAGAGCCTGGGCCGTCTGTCCGGCGGAGGCGCCGGTGATCTCCTGAAACTCTTTCCGCTCCGAGGGCGTCATCTGTGCGTTCAGCCGGACAATACGGCTGGCCAGGGAGGTGAGGGTGTCCTCGTCCTTCGCCCCCAGCGCCACATTCATCATCAGTTCTTTCAGAGAGACGGAGGGCTTGCGCTCCAGAGCGCGGGTGTCCGACTTCTTGGACTTGGTGACGCCCACTGCGTCCACAATGACAAAGTGGTCCTTGTTCTCGGTGGCGGAGGGTGTCACCTTTCGCAGGTCGTCCTTGCTCAGCGTCCGGGTGCCCCGGCCCTTCATCTGCTCGAAATAGTTCTTGCTGCGCACATCCCGCATGAAAATCAGGCACTCGATGGGCTTCACGTCCGTCCCGGTGGCGATCATGTCCACAGTGACGGCAATACGGGGATTGAAACCGTTGCGAAAATCAGAGAGGGCTTTCTCTGGATCGTCGGCTGTGTAGGTGATTTTCTTGCAGAACTGGTTGCCTTCGCCAAACTCCTCCCGGACAATCTGGATGATGTCATCCGCGTGGCTGTCGGTTTTGGCAAAAATCAGCGTTTTAGGGACTTCCTCCCGGCGGGGAAACAGTGTTGTATAAAGATTTTCCTTAAAGGCCCGGATGACGGTGCGTATCTGGCTGGGGTTGACGATATCCCGGTCAAGCCGGGAGGGGGTGTAGTCTACATCCTCGTCCATCTGCTTCCATCGCTTCTCCCGGGACAGGCGGTTCCGGTATTCGATCTGCTGCTTTACAATGTATCCGCCGCGCTGTCCCACCTCGGTTTCGATAAGGAAGATGTCCTCCCCCACGTTGACTCCGTCAATAATGGCCTGCTCTCTGGAATACTCGCTGACCACGTTTTGATGGAAAAAGGCAAAGGTGCGCTTGTCCGGCGTGGCGGTCAAACCGATGATAAACGCATCGAAATACTCCAGCACCTGGCTCCAGACGTTGTAAATGGATCGGTGGCACTCGTCCACGATGATGCAGTCAAAAAATTCTGGTGGATATTTCTCGTTGTAGACCACTTCCTTTGGCGCTTTGCTGTCGGCGGTGACATACTCGCTGAAAGGAGTTTCCTCCGCAGACTCGTCCAGATCCTCACCCTTCAAAATGGAGTACATCCGCTGAATGGTGCTGATATATATTTGCGTATTGGCGGGCATTCGAGAGGATTTCAAGCGGTACACGCCATAGATATCGGAAAATGATCTGGGGTCATCGTTGGGGATGTAGGCCAGAAATTCCCGCTCCGCCTGTTCCCCCAAGCTCCTGGTGTCCACCAGAAACAAAATACGGTTCATCTTTCCAAATTTCAAAAGGCGATAAGCGGCGGTAATGGCGGTAAAGGTTTTGCCTGCGCCGGTGGCCATCTGCACCAGCGCCCTTGGCCTGTTTTCAGCGAAAGAGCGGTCCAGCCTACTGATGGCACGAATCTGACAGTCACGAAAGCCGGTCGTATTAAAAGGCGGGAGATGCTTCATGTTGTTGCGGATGGTATCAGGTGCATTCAACAGCGTCTGTAAAGTCTCCGGGCGGTGAAACGAGAATACTGTCCGGGAGCAGAACTTCGCATCCTGGTAATCTGTGAATCGGGTCAACTTATCTGTCGCTTCATAGGCAAAGCGAATAGAACAATCACCCTTAATCCATTTGAATTTGCTGCCGGCGTAGCGCGCGGACTGATCCTCCACCGTGGTGATTTTTTCTCCGCTCTCTGTCCGCTTTGCCTCCACAACACCTGCAGGGGTTCCAGCAATAAAGAGGGCATAATCTACCTCACCTGTGCTGGTTGGGAACTCCCGCACTGCGATGCCCAAAGCAGAAGACAGATTCAGGTGTTTCATATCCTGAATCATCCAGCCGGACTGTATCAGCTTCTGGTCTATCACAAGACGGGCCTTTTCTTCTGGCGACATTGCGGTTCCCTCCCTATATCGGCAATTTATTACATTATAACTGAGAACGCCTTCAGTTACAAGGCGCTATTTCATTGTTTACTGGTACGCAATATTTGACAGGGTGCTTTCTCACGATCAACAGGAAACAGTGCGTTCCGTACTGCCCGGAACGCACTGTTTTGTTTCACATTAGCTACGCATAGAAGTTGACGCTGTTGGGTATCCCGACGAACATGCAGCAGTAAGTAATTCCGTCGTACTGAGTCACGCCCACCCCAATACAGTCGCATCTCGGGTCGACCATGGTCTCGAAGTGTCCGGGGGAATTGATCCAGTTGTCGACGGCGCGCTGGACGGCGTCGGCTGTACCGGTGAACACGGTGAGGTTGGACCCGAAACCATAGGGGTAGCCAGCGTCGACAGCAGCCTGGCTCTCCTCCGGGGAGTGGTGCCAGGTGTAGTGCCGGTTGGAGCAGGCTTGGGCGGCGTTCATCAGCGCCTCACTGATAGGCAGTTCCGAGACTCCATTAGCCTTGCGGGTCTGGTTGATGAGCCGGATCATCTCCTGGCGTATCTCCAGGTTATCCGTCAGGCGGGCATTGTCATCCTCAACGAGCGGAGCGGGGGTAGCGGCGGCACCGACCGTGAGCATCACGGTTCCGCACTCCCCGGCACTGTTGGATACGATGATCTCCACACTCCCCTCCGCTTTGGCGATGGCGACCCAGAAGGTCAGCACCTGTTCAACCGCCACCGTGTCCGGATCACTGGAGGTGACGGTGTAGTCCGTACTGCTGGGTCCGATGATGAGGCCGCTGCGTTCTCCGACTTTCAGGGTAGTGCCCTTGTAGCTGCTCACTCGGATAGATTCACCAAACATGTCGGCTGCTGTGGCAGGGATGGTGAGACCGATAGTGAGGGTGGCCGCAGTCAGTGTGGTGGCAATGCGCTTTTTCATGCTGGTCATTTGCGTTTCCTCCTGTTTTCAGCATTTGTGTGGCTTTTGCAACCAACACAATATCGAATGACCAGACCAAAGTCGAGAGGAAACTGCAATCTAAAACGGAGAAAGACAGAGGTAAAAATTAAGCGAACTACACAATGTTCTCTTGCGACTGGGATTATAAAATTTTCTTCTCATTTGAGACAGAGGTGCAATCCATCGCCTAAGATTTCTGTTGGATTGGAGAGGTTTAGGGCAGACCAATTTAACTTTGACCACTTTCTTAGACTGAGACCGTGCCGGTCCTGAGAGCATAAATACTGCAACGGTGCCTGACCACATAAACAGCCACAGACAGACGTGGAGCACGTGGAAGCACTGGTTTCAAAGAGTGCCAGAAAGCAAATGGAACGGAGTAAAAACGGCTATAAACTATCAAAAATTGTCTAAAAAATCTTTGCTGACCTCTTTGTAGAAATAGGTACATTTTGTTTTGAATTAAAACAACATCCACTTCATTAATGTCCGCAATGCAAAGATAATCCTTGGTCTATCACCGTATCTTCGGAGGGGCGGATAGTAAGATAGCTCCCAAGAATGTATGCAGTTTGCTCACTACTCCGGAGACATGGCCTTAGTTGTCTGGACATATTTGCACTGAAGAAATAGAACCCCTTATTTTATTTGGACAATACCATTAGAAATATGCAACAAAAAATGAGCACTGGGTGACAGATTGACACCTGCCCCCCAGTGCTCATTTGATACTAAGCAAAGAATATTTAAATCAAAAAGCATAGTGAAAATAGCTCCGGTTTGTGTTGGCTTATTTTCTATTGACCTCTGGATGAAATATTACAACCGCCACCGCTGCCAGCGGGATCTGGTGAAGCTGTCGCCGGACGAGTACTACCGCTACATCACTACAGGTAAATACCCCCACGGCATGCTGCCGGTATGGGACAAATGAATTTGTCCTTGACTTTGGGAGCACTTCGGAGAAAACGCAGCGCACCGGCAGGGAAGTCCCTGCTTGGTGCGCTGCTTCTTTCCGTCTGCCTTTATCATACCTGCGCCATGAGGTTTCCCATAACCTGAGCTGCCTCGTCCTGCTTCTGCCTTGTGGTGTGGGTGTAGGTCCGCAGGGTGAACCCTGCGTCGTAGTGACCCAGCATGGCGGAGACGGTCTAATGTCCACGCCGTTCTGGAGGGTCAGAGTGGCGAGAGTATGCCGGAGGTCGTGGACAACACCCTCTCCAACTTCCGCTACGCCGATTCCTGGCTGGAAACATCGAGCGATGGTTTATCCGCCTGCTCCTTTGACGGTTACGTTGTACGAGCTCTTGATGCACAAAAAGGCTACAATCCTAGTGCACAGGCATTGAGATAGTAGCCGGTGCTTTGGCTTCTGACTTTCTATATTGCCTCCTATAGCAACAGCAAGACTCTCTGACGTCCAAAAGGTTCGGAGGTATTCCATCTTATAATATTTCTTGTTGCGTTTTTCTATTTGGGTTGTATTTAATATATAAAAGCATGTTTTCCTTATCAGCCTTATCACTTTGATGTTGCAATATATTTGGAATTACTCCAAATTATTGACGCATTCTTATTAAAGCGGAAGGAAGTGATAACGAATCTATGTATCGGAAAGTAGCGCATTAACAAAATGAAAGGAGCAAGTTGGTATTATGAAACGTATGCGTAAGTTAGTATCTATTATATTAGTGTTATCCCTTTGTTTTACGCTTGGACTCTCAACAACTGCTTATGCTACCAGCGAAAATCTTGAATCCCCGACCTCCGTGTATACGTTTTTGGACAGTGAGGGTAAAGAAAACTCTCTGGAAATGACCCTGCTTCCCGAAGGCCAAGTAAAGTCAACATTGTATATTGAGGGGGCTTTTATTGCAACAACAACAGCGCAATATAACACTGAGACAGATCAAATTCATATTAACAGAGTTGCTAATGCTGGTCCTTCCATAAATGTAACGGTTCCCCTTTCAACTTACATCTCTTCGGAGTATGTTTCGCCACTTCCTTCAAGGTCTACAGCAAACGCCTCCTACAATAAGGAAGGTACAATTTTCTATAATCCATATTACGGTGAGAATTTAAGTATCGAGGTTTTCACTGCTTACTTAGGCAGTTCTAGTCATTATGAAACATTTGCAGCTGCAGCAGGAACTGTGATTGATGTTGCAGTTAGTACATTGGGTTCTTATCTCTATTCTATTTACCCAGCGCTCTTCGCATTTGCGACTCCACTACTCCAAGCATTTTTGCTAGCAGCAGGGGTTACCGTAGTTGCAGGTGTGATTAAAGACGCTGTTGTTCAAGATTACTATGTAAATGATTATGTCTATAATGTAAAAACAAAAGCTTCGGATAGTGGAGCGGAACATATTTATTATGACAATCACGCCTTTGAATTTGAACTTGAAAGCAATGAAAGTGGCGGAGATCACTGGTCCGAACGTGTTCGTTGTGATTATCTGGAATGGGATGATGATGGCGTTGCGACTCAATTTTTCTGCGATTTTTGGGGTATGGGTAACTGTCCTGGAATCAATTACTATATTTATGTTTAATTGTTTTTAGAGGTATATAATTATGGAATGCCCATGGTGTGGTAGGCAGTTAGAAGCCGGAACTTTTGAGAGTAGGGGAAGTAACTATTTTCACCCCCAAAACTCACCTAGGCCAAAGTGGTATACAGAAAAATACATGGAAAAATGCAAATGTATTATGTTACCACCATCTCCGCATAACTTTTCTCCGCGGCTGAAGGAAGAAGATTTACTTAAGGCTTTTCTTTGCCGCAACTGCAAAAAAATCATTATCCCTTATTGACACCATACAAACAGAAAAGAAACAACCGCTCATTACCGTTCACAGAATCTAAATTGAGAAAAGTTTTGAAAAGGGGAGGAATTGCTATGAAAAGGATTCTCAATAGAGTCGTATCCATGTTATTGGTGTTTTCTTTTTGCTTAACAATGGGGCTTTCAACAACTGCGTATGCTACTGACGAAGGTCTTGAGTCTCCCTCTTCCGTGATCACATTTATTGATAGCGAAGGCAAGACTAATGCCGTAGAAATTTTCTGCTTGCAAGATGGCAGTGTAATTACAAAGTTATATATTGAAGGTATTCTGTTTGGAACAACAACAACACAATATAATGAAGAATCAGACTATATTCATATTACCAGAATTGGAAATGATGGTGCGACTATAGAAAAAAACGTTCCGCGTTCTACTTATGTTGTTGCCGACGGCATTCCGTCACTTTCAACCGAGGCTACAGTAAATGCATCCTACAATAAGGAAGGTACAATTTACTATAATCCGTATTATGGCGAGAATTTAAGCATTGAAGTTTTTACTACTAACTTAGGCTCATCTTCTCACTATAAAACATTTGCAGTTGACGCAGGAACCTATGTTGACATTCTTATCGGGACTGTGGTAAATTATCTCATTTCGATTAGGAATGAACTCAGTGCCCTGGGCCAAGAGGTTTGGGGAATGATGTTGGCGGCTTCTGGAGTGGCCGTCGTTTCTGGTATTATCCAAAACAACTTCTTCGAGACCTTTTATGTCGATGATACTACATACAACATCAAAACAAAAGCATCAGATAGCGGCGCCGAACAGTATTATTATGACAATCACGAATACAAGTTCAAGGTTGAAGGTCCAGTCGGCGAAGATAATTGGAGTGATCCTGTACGTTACGATTATCTGGAATGGGATGATGATGGCGTTGCGACTCAATTTTTCTGCGATTTTTGGGGTATGGGTAACTGCCCTGGAATCAGTTACTATACCTATGCCTGATTAGTTGCAGGAAGGAAAACATGAGTGTGAAATCTCAAGGCACACAAGTTAGCCGCCATCTCAATGCCTGAACTGCCCCATTTTGTGCGGACAGTACAAAAAGGACCCCTGGTAGGAAAGATTGAATTTTAGGCGGAGAGGCGTCGCGCCAGCGGCGCCTCTCCAGTTTTCAGCTGGATGCGCTCATGGTTGTAGAAGTGAATATAGCTGTCAATCATCTCATTGGCTTCAGAGAAGGTGGCCGGTTTGAGGCGGTAAATACATTCTGTTTTGAGAATGGAGAAGAAATTCTCTGCCATGGCATTGTCATAAGGATTTTCTCTCCTTGACATAGACGGTGTAATGCCGTATTGTTTAGTCAGCTGGAAATATGCATGGGATGTGTATTGAAAGCCTTGGGCGCTGTGGAGCTGCAACTCCGCAGCGACTCTCTTTTTCTCCCGCTTCATGGCCAGACGAATGGTGTCCAGAACCAGATTCACCGTCTGCCGGGTTCCGGTTTTGTAGGCAACGATGCTGTTGTCATAGAGATCCCGGATCATGGACAGGTACAGTACGCCCTGCTTGGTGTGGATGTAGGAGATGTCCGTTACCCATTTGCTGTTGGGCCGGTCCGTATGGAACTCCCTGTTCAGCAGATTCTTGTACTTGTGTACCTGCTGTCCCATCTGCTGCCATTTCCTCCGGCGGCGGATCTCGGAGAGCAGATCATATTTCTTCATGATCCGCAGCACGGTTTTGGGATTGCGGAAGATATTCTGCCCTTTCAGCCACAGCCACATCCTGCGGTAGCCGTAGGTACGGAAGCTGCGTTCCCGCTGCTGTGCGATGAGCCCCGCAAGAGCCTCGTCCTTTTCCGGCTTGCCCAGGCGATGAACGAAAGCATAGTATCCGCTTCTGGATACTGCGAAGAATTCGCACATGACGGCCACGGGATATTCTGTTCTGTGACGATAGATGATGTGATATTTTACTCTTGCCCTCACTTCCTTCCTGTGCAGTGCAGAAAATCCCGCAGCAGTTGATTCTCCATACGTAGCCGCCGGATCTCATAGGCCTGTTCTGCCACGATATCTCTTGGCGCGGTGTCTTTCCTCGGCCGGCCTTTGGGCCGCGGGATGATTCCGGCTTCCAGCTTGCGCTCTTTTCTTCGTTCGCGTTTAAGCAGCTCTTTTACCACCTGTTTATCCGGAAAACCGTAGTATTCCGCTACTTCCCGCTGGCTTTTCCCTTCTGCCAGCATATCCTTGATCTCTGGCAGCAGTGCTTGAACGTGTGTGTAATTTCGTTTCTTCATGACAAGCCCCCCTAATGTAGTCTATTTTCCTACATCAGGGGGGCTTTTGTCACTGTCCGTTTTTACTGGACCTGTTCATGCCTGTGCACTGGGATGGCGGTCTTTTTATACACCAGGATTATACGCTGGAAGATTTGTCGGTTACGAGTTTACATCGAATTTGGGATTGACGCTCAAAAACATAGTGAAGTTAGCTTCGATTTGTGTTGGCTTATCTTCTATTTATCAGTGCAAGAGCTCTTTTCCGAGCTCTTGTCAATGCCATTCGTACACTCTGGGGTTTTATTTTTAGACTTTTCGCAATCTCCATATCACTCATTTCAAGAATGTATTTCGCCTCTAACATATAACGGCTCCGATCATCTAACTGCTCCCAAATTGTGCGCAAGGCATCTAATTGATTTTGTAGAATTATAAAGTCGTCTATAGTTGTTTCTGTGTAATTTACGGACTTTTCTCCGATGCAATTATCAATATCCTCTGTAAGATGTCTGGTCTGGTCCTTACATATGTTATATGCCGTATTCCTACATGCAACAATTAAATAATTTACGAGACGATCCCGGTTCAGCTTTTTTAGGAGCCAAACCTTATCGATTAGTTTTTCAAGAGTGCTTTGGAAGATATCATCCACAAGCCAGTTGTCCTGCGTGACTTTGTGGATTGTAGAATACATCAATTTCTCATATTGTAGGTACAGGAAGGTCATAAATTCGCAATCATTCTCGTCCTCAATTGCTAAAATACTGTACGGAATCATCTCTGGATTTCCTCATTATAATCTCTCAATAACATCCTAAATTTCATGTCGTTTAAAAGAAGAATAAGCGCACTCTGCCGATCTGGAGACAAGATTTGAAAAGCGTCGAGTAAAGTGGCAACCGTGTACCCTGGCGCTAGTTGTTTTTGAAAAATATCAGGCGAATAGGTTGATGTAGCCCAGCCAAGAAGATAGTCTGTTGACACACCAAAAAAATCCGCTAACATAACCAATTTCTCAATATCGGTCAGATGTTGATCGTTTTCATAATTGGAAATAGTGCCAATAGTAACACAAAGTACCTTTGCGAGATCCTTTTGCGACATTTTTTTATCTTCGCGCAGTTCTCGAAGTAATTCACCAAATGTAGCCATTATCACACCCCGCACTCAGAATTTTGAATATTATAGTTTTGCCTGGGGCGTTTATCTCTAGATATATAAAAATACAATATTTAATTAATATAATTGATAAATAATTTTAGATATAGTAAAATTAAATTCTGAATGATTTTACTTAAAACAATAGAAATTGCTATTCAAGCTGTTGCAGATTGGGTTAAGAATTGTCTCCTGATAAAAACCCAGGGGTTGAGAGAAATGATTATTTTCACATGTGGTAAAGATGATGAGCCGAGTGATCGGGAATTTATGATCAAATTATATTATGAATTTGAAAGATTGCTATTCCAGACGGCCCTAAAGTATGTGTCGAAACCGGAAATGGCTGAGGATATTGTTCAGGAAAGCTTGGTTAAACTCTATGAAAAGATAGGAACTCTTCGATCATTGAACCATGTGACCTTGGCTGTGTATATTCGGTCGACCGTTCGTAATACATCTATTAATGTTTTGAAGACAGTGGGATATGAGAAGGAGCGTATGGTTGATGGACAAGATGACGCTGGAGAGCTGGCCGATTCCAATATGTATCTAGACTTAATGATGGACCTATCCAGATATCGGGAATTGCTTTCTAAGATATGGCCGCAGCTTTCAAAAGAAGATCAGATTTTGCTGGAAGGGAAATACATATTAGGGTATAATGATTATGAACTTTCCAAGGAAATTGGTTGCAAGCCGGGCAGTATTCGTATGAAGCTAACTCGGGCGCGGCGCCGTGCATTAATGATTATTAAAGAACAGGAGGGTGTGGC
>ENA-UOJC01000496-UOJC01000496.1-human-gut-metagenome-genome-assembly--contig:-C104-NODE-496-length-68971-cov-9.047754_pt1 | contig 68971 bp, 65 predicted proteins | sample MGYA00242339_ERZ723886 | MGnify/ENA metagenome assembly ERZ723886 | reverse complement strand
AAATCGAAGGAGAATGAGTATATATGAAATTAGGTATCGTCGGCTTGCCGAATGTCGGCAAAAGCACGCTTTTCAATGCACTGACCAATGCAGGCGCACAGTCTGCAAACTACCCGTTCTGCACGATCGACCCGAATGTGGGCATCGTCACCGTGCCGGATAAGCGCCTGGATGTTCTCGCAGAGATGTATCACCCTGAGAAATATACGCCTGCCGTGATCGAATTCGTCGATATTGCGGGTCTTGTGCGCGGTGCCTCCAAAGGCGAGGGACTCGGCAACAAGTTCCTGTCGCATATTCGCGAGACCGATGCAATCATCCATGTCGTCCGCTGCTTTGAGGATGACAATATCATTCATGTGGACGGCAATATTGACCCGCTCCGCGATGTGGAAACCATCAATCTGGAATTGATCTTCTCTGACCTTGAACTGATCGACCGCCGCATCGACCGCACCAAAAAAGCGATGAAGGGCGACAAGTCCCTTGCCGCCGAAGTAGACCTGTTGGAACGGCTGAAAGCAACGCTCGAGGCAGGAAAATGTGCCCGCACCTTCGAGATGACCGAGGATGAGCGTGCGCTGCTTTCGGACACGCCGCTGCTCACGATGAAACCGGTTATCTACGTTGCAAACATCGCGGAAAATGACATCGGCACGGACCTTACGCACAACCCGCGCTATATGAAGCTCAAAGAGTTCGCCGACAGCGAGCACGCCGGCATCATCGCAATCTGCGCCGAGATCGAGGCGGAGATCGCAGAGCTGAGCGGCGATGAAAAGAAAGCCTTCCTTGCCGACCTCGGCATTGAAGAAAGCGGTCTTGACCGCCTGATCGCCGAAAGCTATAAGCTGCTCGGGCTGATCAGCTATCTGACCGCCGGTCCGAAGGAAGTCCGCGCATGGACGATCACAAAGGGCACAAAGGCACCGCAGGCTGCCGGTAAGATCCACAGCGACTTTGAGCGCGGCTTCATCCGCGCCGAGATCATCGCCTTTGATGATCTGGTCAAGGAGGGAAGCATGGCTGCCGCAAAGGAAAAGGGACTCGTCCGCAGCGAAGGCAAGGAATATGTCATTGCAGACGGCGACATTGTTCTGTTCCGCTTCAACGTATAACACAAATAAAAAAACTTCCGCAGCACTGCAAAGCGCTGCGGAAGTTTTTTATTTTTTCGCTACGGGAAGCGCGGCGCGGACAAGCAGTCCGCCGCCGCTTGCGCGCATGGCGCGAATCGTGCCGCCGTGCGCCGTGATAATGCTCTTGCAGATGGCAAGACCGAGTCCGGAGACCTTTCTGCCGCGATCCGACGTGTACAGCGGCTCAAAAATCTGCTGCAGCAGCTCCGGTGCAACGCCAACGCCGTTGTCCGAGAAGTCAAACACAACCTGCCTGTCCTCCGTATGGCAATCCAATCGCAAAACGAGGTCTTTTCTGCCGCCGTGCCGGATGCTGTTGCCGATCAGGTTGCCGAAGTAGCGGCGCATATGCGCCATGTTGCATAGAATCTGCGCATCGGGGCAGCTGCATAAAATCTGCAATGCAACATGTGCATCCGCAAGCTCGGCTTCGTATTCCGTCCGGATCGCCTCGCAAAGCGCTCCCGCCGACATCAGCTCAAGCGGCGCGCCGCCGCGCAGACCCACTGCGAGGTAGTCGTCAAACTCGTCTACAATCGACTTCAGGCTGATTGCCTTATCATGGATGCTGTTCAGATACTGCTGCTGTTTTTCCGGTGAAAGCTCGGCTGTCAAAAGCCGCTCGGAGTAACCGAGCACCGAGGTCAGCGGTGTCTTGATGTCATGCGAAATGGAAGCAATCATACGCCGCTCGGTCTTTTCCTTGGCGTCAAGGACACCGGTCAGCTCCGCAAAGGTGTTTTGCAGCCGCCCGATCTCGTCCTTGCGTTCGCTCCGCGCTGGCAGTGTTCCGCTTTCGTAATACTTTCGCATGGTCTCGCGCAGCTGCGAAACGGGAACGATCATCACAAAGTAGATCAGCAAAACCGCAAACAGAGACATCACGCCGACATATACCGTGAGGGCAATGCGGATACGCCCGTTGATCACGCCCGTGAGTGCGTCGCGCGACCGTGCGGCGCTCTGCACCTCCACATGCAGCACCCGTCCGTCCGAAAGCTTGATCGTATTCTCGGCACAGACCGTGGAATACACGCTGTCCGGCATATTGCGGCGGCTGTCAAAGAGCAGCATGCCGTCTGCATCGTGTATGGTGCAGAGCAGCTGCCGTGCCGAAAGAAAATCTGCGAGCGCCGTCGTTTCGCCGTCACTGCCGATTAAGAAGGAGCAGACCTCATCCGCAAGGCGGCTCGTCTCGTCGATCGCCTGATCATATTGATTGGAAACAAAGCTCCGCAAATAACGCAGGAACAAGAAGCTTGTGAGCAACAGGCACACGATGATAAACACGGCGGTGATAAACAGCATTTTTCGCGAAAGTCTCGCTTTCAGCCACAAAACGCCTGGAAAGTGAAACTTCTTTTTTTCTGTTTCGGATTCCATCATGCATCCCCCGCCTGTTTTCCTTCATTCAAGCCGCTGCGCGTCACAAACTGATAGCCGGAACCCCAGACCGTTTTGATATACGCCCAGTCGGGGTCGATCTTGCTGCGCAGGTTCTTGATATTGATTGCCACCGTGCCGATGTCGCCGAACTCGGTCTTCCAGACATCGCGGAAAATCTTCTCACGTGAGAGCGTCTGCCCGGCGTTGCGCATCAGAAAATCGAGCAGTTCAAATTCGCGCGTAGAGAGATCGACCGGTACGCCGCCGCGTGTTACGGTCAGCTGCCGCCTGTCCAGCGTGATCTCGCCGATTCGCAGGACATCGCCGCCCGTCGTATTTTCACCGAGCCGCGCCTGTCGGCGCAGGTGCGCTTTGATGCGCGCTACCAGCTCATCAATGGCAAACGGCTTTGTGATATAGTCGTCCGCACCGAGCCCCAGCCCTTCTATAATATCATGCGCGCTGTCCTTTGCGCTGAGGAACAGGATCGGGCAGCTTACCTTGTCGCGAATGGCTGCACAGACTTCAAGTCCGCTGATGCCTTTCATCATAATATCCAGGATGATCAGCGAGAACGTCTCTTCCCCGACAGCGTGCAGCGCCTCCTCACCGGAAGCCACCGTGCGCACCTGCATCCCCGCGTCGGTCAGTACATCGGAGATCAGCATCAGAATCGACGGGTCATCATCCGCAATCAAAATCCGGTCCTCCATGATCGTCACCTCTTTATCATGATTATTATCATTTTACATTTCTACATTATAACAGAAAAATCTCGCGCCGTCCATAAAAAATTATTAAGTCAGCGCCCTGCATTTGACAAATATTAAGAATTATGAGATACCCTTCCGTGCCGTTGACTTTTCCGTGCGGCGGTCATAAAATGTCGATGTCGGAAAAATGAATCATTTCGTGAGGTGATAGTTGTGCTGAAAAAAATTGCACATTGGCTGACCGATAAGCCGGTGATTATTCTGATCGTCGCGCTGATTGCACTTGTGTTCAGCTTCATCGGCGCGGCGGCAACGCGTATCAATTACGACATTCTGACCTATCTGCCGCCGGACTTCGATTCCTCGAAAGGGGAAAAACTGTTGGAAGAGCCCTTCCACAGTGCGGCGACGACCATGCTGATCGTCGAGGACATGCCGCCCGAATACACCAATTCGCTGTGTCGGCAGATCCAAGACGTTCCGGGCGTGAGCAGCGCGCTCTGGATCTCCTCGCTCACAGGCGTGCAGATCCCGAAGGACTTCCTGCCCGAAGAGATCCGTGACACGTTCTTCTCTGGCAACTCGACCATGATGATCATTCAATATGACATGCCGGGGTCCTCTACAGAGACGATGAACGCGATCCGCGACATCCGAAAGATCTGCAACGAAAAGTGCTTTCTCGCAGGGTTCTCGGTCGTCATCAAGGACACGAAGGATCTTGTAGACAGCGAGCTGCCGTTTTATGTGCTGCTGGCGGTCGTCCTGTCGCTGATCGTCATGTGCGCGACGATGGAATCCTGGCTGCTGCCGTTTGCCGTGCTTGGCAGTATCGGCTTTGCCATCATGTTCAACTTCGGCACAAATATCTTCCTCGGTGAGATTTCCTACATAACCAAGGCGATCGCCGCCGTATTGCAGCTCGGTGTGACGACTGACTACTCGATCTTCCTCTACCATCGTTATCGCGAGGAATGTGAGCGAACCGACAACCACAAAGACGCCATGGCGGAAGCCATCGTCAGCTCTTTCACAGCACTGTTCAGCAGCTCGCTGACCACGGTTGCCGGCTTCCTTGCACTCTGCTTCATGCAGCTGCTGCTCGGCCGTGACATCGGCATTGTCATGTCAAAAGGCGTTGTGCTCGGCATCGCCACGGTGCTGATGGTTCTGCCCGCGATTATCCTTGTCCTCGACAAGCCGATTGAGAAATACAAACACAAGGCGCTGAACATCCGCTTTAACCGTCTGAACCGTTTTATCATCAAGCACAATAAGGCGTTTGTCATCCTGTTCATTTTGCTGTTTATCCCCGCGCTGTACGCGCAGAACCACGCAGAGGTGTACTATAAGCTCGATGAGGCGCTCCCGCAGGATATGCCGTCCATCGTTGCAACAAACAAGTTGAAGGACGACTACAACATGGCATCCTCGCATTTTGTGGTCATGCGCGACGACCTTGCGCACTACGAAATGCTGGAACTGATCGACAAGCTGGAGGCAGTCGACGGCGTTGAAAGCGTCATCGCCTACGACAAGTTTGCCAGCAACGCGATCCCGGAATTCTTCATTCCGGATGAATTGCTTGACATCTGCAAACGGGACGGTATGCAGATCATGATGATCAATTCCGGTTACCCGTCGGCATCCGATGCGGTCGGCACGCAGATCGAAGCGCTGAATGCCATCTTGAAATCCTATGACCCGAACGCTTATATGACCGGCGAGGCAGTTCTTACCAAGGATCTGATCGACACGGCAAGTGTAGACTTTGAGGTCACAAATTACCTTTCGATCATCGCGATCCTTGTGATCGTGTGCATCGCATTCCAGTCGCTGTCCGTGCCGGTTCTGCTGGTTGCGGCGATCGAGCTTGCCATCTGCATCAACCAGGGCATTCCGTATTTTGAGGGCGTTGCCATTCCGTTCATCAACCCGACGGTCATCGGCTGCGTGCAGCTCGGCGCCACGGTGGACTATGCCATTCTGATGACCACCCGCTTCCGCGATGAACTACAGAGCGGAAAGACCGCAAAGGAAGCCGCAATGGCAGCGGCAGACGCATCGGACGCTTCGATCATTTCCAGTGCGCTTGTCCTGTTCTGTGCCACACTCGGCGTCGGTCTCGTCTCCAAAATTGAGATCATCAGCGGCATCTGCATGATGCTGGCGCGCGGCTCGCTGATCTCCGCCTGCATCATTCTGTTCCTGCTGCCCGCGATCCTCACCGCCTTTGAGCCGCTCATCTCCAAGACGACACTGCACTGGAGAAAGCCCAAGATCAAAAAGCCCCGTGCCTACACCGCTTCGGCGCATTGAATAAAGGAGAGTTTCGATATGAAAAATACAAATTTTCTCCGTCGTATGACGGCTGTACTGCTCGCCGTGCTGCTTGCCGCCGGTTCGCTTGTCGCATCGGTCGGCGCCGCCGAGCCGATCGCGCCTTATTGCGATGAAACCTATTATGCCACGCTGGACTATTACGGCGGACTTGTAGAGAGCAGCGTTGTCAAAAGCTATCAGACACACGGCAATCCCAAGATCACGGACTACGGCGTTTATGATGCGGTCTCCAATCTGAACGACAGCCGCACGGCAACCGTCTCCGACGGCAAGATTGAGTTTGACCTGACCGGCGACGTCCCGGAACACTTCTATTTTGAAGGCAAGACCGAGAAGCCCTATACCGACTTCCCGTGGACGCTTTCGTTGTCCTACAAGATGAACGGCGTGCCCATGGCGGCGGAGGAGCTGGCAGGGAAGAGCGGCGTTGCGGAAATCACGCTCGACGCTGTCCCGAATTCCGCCGCATCCGAATACAACCGCAACAACCTTGTGCTGATCGCATCCTCTGTCTTCAACGGCGACGATATTCTTTCGCTGGAAGCCCCGGGCACGCAGGTTCAGCTGATCGGCAATCTGCGCTGTGTGCTGTACGCGGTCCTGCCCGGCGAGGAGCAGCACTTCACCATGCGCGTCGGCAGTGAGGATTTCAGCTACAGCGGCATGATCTTCCTCGCCGTTCCCGCAACGCTTGCACAGCTCGATCAGGTTGCCGATCTGAAAGAGGCAAAGGACAAGGCGGAGGACGCATACGACGCCATCAGTGACAGCCTGGATGTGATTCTGGACACGCTGGAGAGTATGAGCAGCAGCATGAACGAAACCGCTGCCGGGCTCGACCGCCTGGACAATGCAAGAGAAACCGTCTCTGCGGGCAAGAATCAGGTCTATGCCGATCTCGATGCCGCGCTGGATGCAGCCGGACCGCTGGTCGATTCCATGAAGCCGATGAGCGCGCATCTGGAAACGCTCTCGCATGCGTTGGATGATCTGGACGCGCTCTATGACGATACGAATGCAAATCTGCAACAGCTGCGTCCCGAGCTTGAAACCGCCCGCACCTCCATCAAAGAGCTGCGTTCGCTTGCCGACGAGATCCGCGAGATTGAGAAGGCGCTGGACGGTAAGAGCGCAGATGCAGTTGAATTTACAGATGAACTCCTCGTCAATCTTGCAGAAGTACAGGAAATTCTTCCGAAGTTAAGCGCCAATCTGCATGCCCTGCACAGAACGCTGGAATCCATGCGCGGACTCTCCAAGCTCGACGAGATCACGGTGGACGGAAAGACGCCGGACGAGATCCGCGAACTGGCGGCTGCCGCAACCGCCGCACACAATCAGTATCTCGGATACCTTGCCGCAAACGGAATCCCCGAATCGGCACTTTCATTTGAGCAGTTCCTGATCGCGGCAGGGAAGACGCCCGAGCAGGCAAAGCAGATCAATGATCTGTACGAGATGGCGCAGGACCCCTCATTTGACGAGCAGCTTGACCAGGCGGATTCGGTCAACAAGATCATTGCCTCCGTCAACGGAAAAATTGACGAGATCAGCAACGCAATTGCAGCAATCGGCAAGCCGAGCGCCAAACTGATTGCCAATCTGGAAGACATGATCAAGCTGCTTGACGCAGATGACGGCGACGGCATCTCTGTGCAGCTGATCGGGCTTACCAGCTTGGCAAAAGATGTGCTGACCGAGCTTGACAAGCATCCCGATATGATCACCGACTTTCTTGATACAGCCGATAAACTCGGCGATTCGATGGCAGAACTGTCCGCGGTCGGCGATGCGCTGCTCGACGAACTGGACAGCTTTGACGCAATCCTCGCAAAGTACGAGCCGGATGCCAAAGCGGCGATTGAAGATGCCAAAACCTTCACCGCTGCCGCCTCCGAAGGTGTGAGCAGCCTGGTTTCCGCCGCCCGCACGGCAGAATCGTTGCTGAAACGCAGCGGCAATGCCCTTGATGCGGGCACCAAGAGCACACTGAACGGACTTTCCGCGCTGCTGCGCAGCGCCACCGCGGGTCTGAATCAAACCGGCACGATCCGGGATGCAAAGCGCACGCTTTTCGATCTGATCGACGACGAGTGGAACAGCCACGCCGGTGAAGACAGCAATGTGCTGCTGATGGATGCAAGCGCAGCGCCGGTGTCCATGACCGATGCACGAAATGAGAATACCACGGGCATTCAGTTCGTGATGCGCACGCAGGAGATCAAGGAGAGCGACGTCAAAAAGTCCGAGAGAGAGGAAACCGAGACTGCCAAAACAACGTTCTGGCAGCGTGTCGGCGCGATGTTCGTCGATCTTTGGAATTTCATCAAAGGCCTGTTCGGTGGCAAAAACGCCTGAACGGCATGACAAAAAATCCGTATGAAATCGAATTTCATACGGATTTTTTCATTTCAGATTCTGTCGGAAGACCTCGTAGGCGATGATCGTCGCCGCCGATGCTGCGGAAAGCGCGGCAGGGAAGTCCCGCCCGTAGTCAATGCGCACGATTGCGTCTGCCTGCTTTAGCACCGACGCGCGGATGCCGCGCTTTTCGCCGCCGACGATCAGGAATACGGGCTTGCGCAGATCCGTTTCGTATAGCCCGGTGGAATTCGGCTTATCCGCACAAACGACTTTGTATCCCGCCGTTTTGAAGCAGGCGGCGGCCTCATCCGCATCGGCGGTATACAGACGCAAAAGCTCGGATGCGCCCGCCGAGGCACGTGCCACGACGCCGGCGGCGCTCAGCCAGTTGCGACGGGGAAGAATAACCCCGTCCGCACCGGCAGCATAGATCGAGCGCAGCGCATAACCGAAGTTGTAAGGGTCTTCGATGCCGTCCAGCATGGCATAAAAGCCGTCCGGCAGGATTTCATCGTGCAGGGCAACCGCAAGCTCGGGCAGGGTACGTTCGGTGCAGTCGGCAAGAATCCCGCCGTGCGATGAGCCGATTGCAAGTGCGGCGATCTCCGCATGCGGCAGCTCGCGGAGCGTAAATCCGCGCGCAGGTGCAATTTTGGAAAGATAGTTGATTTCCTTGAAATGCGACTTTGTTAATTCTTTATCATATAAAATTTCGCGGATCCTTCTATCGTTGGTCACGGCATCGGCAGCGCGCAGAACCGCGCGGATGGAAGTCATGCCTTCAAACAACGAGGATGGGCGGAATTTGTCGTCTTCTTTTATCACGGTGAACCTCGCAAAAACGTTTTCTGCAATCATTTTACCACACATCGCCGAAAATTGCATGAGTTCGGAGAAAAAAACATATATTTCAGTAAAACTTACGAAAGCACGGTACTGGCTATGCATTTTTCAAATGACAGAGAGCGATGCGTCATCCTCGGCGAATACATTGTGGAGACAGGCGCCACGGTTCGCGCCGCGGCGGAGAAATTCCGGATCAGCAAAAGCACGGTACATAAGGACGTCACGGAAAAATTACGGCACGAGGACCGTGAGTTGTACAACGCGGTCAAAAAGGTGCTCGAGCGCAACAAGTCCGAGCGTCATCTGCGCGGCGGCGAAGCAACCAAACAAAAATATCTTGCGGAAAAATCAGCGGGCTAAACCGCTGATTTTTTCTGTTCACTTGACATTCGGTCCAAAAAAGGGTAAAATACTTGCGGTTGCAGTTCTTCCTCGAATTTGCTCCGCAATTATACAAAATGCAAATTTTGTATAATTGAGAGAAGGAGAAGCGGATGTATGCTGCTTATACGGAGTTTTTGCGGAAACGGAGGTTTTAGCATGCTACTTGCAGTTGATGTCGGCAATTCCAATATTTCGGTCGGCGTATTTCGTTTTACCGATGCACACATGCCGGTGATCGTCTGTCATTTCAAATTCGGCACGCACAATTATACGCCGGATGAGCTGTGCGCAACAATCGACGGTTTTCTGCGCCGTTTTGACGCCATGCAGCTCCATGCAGCCGTTGTATCATCCGTTGTACCGCAGATGACCGCAGCGGTCTGTGCGGCGGCGGAATCGCTGTGCGGCACAAAGCCGTTCGTCATTTCAAGCGGCATCCGCACCGGCTTCGGTATTCATGTGAAAAATCCCGAGCAGCTCGGCACAGACATTGTTTCAAACGTCGCAGCAGCCCTTACACTTGACTCCGCGCCGCTGGTCGTCCTGGATATGGGCACGGCAACGACGATCTCCGTTGTAGATACCGAAAAAACAATTTTAGGAGCAATTATCATTCCCGGGTTGCAATTATCCTTGCGCACGCTTTGCGATACTGCCGCCCAGCTCGGCGAAATCCCGCTTGCAGAAAAGCCGGAGCTGATTGGGCGCGACACACGCACAGCCATTTCGTCCGGTGTTCTGAACGGCAATGCGCTGATGATCGACGGCTTTATTCGCAACATCCGCGAGGCGCTCGGCACAAAGGAAAGCGGCACTTCCCTCTCGCTGTTCGCCACCGGCGGCTCTTATCCGGCGGTTGAACCTCTTTTGCGCAACAGATTCACCTATTCCGACACGTTGACCCTGTTCGGCGAGGTGATTTTATTTGCGCAGAACAACAAGATTTTCTGACTTACTCTGACTTTTGATAACCTGAGCTACGGCTCTGTTATAATAAAGACCGCGCCGTACCGTTTGCATATTTAGGACGGCAGCAGTCGAAAAACGGAGGTAAAAATGAATCATTCTTCTACGCATGCACGGACATTGCGTCTCGTTCAGATCGCGCTGCTCACGGCGCTGATGCTGCTCTTGCAGCTGGCGTTCGGCAGTCTGCGCATCGGACCGGTGACACTCTCCTTCTCGCTCGTACCGCTGGTGATCGCCGCCGTGCTGATTGGACCGGGCGCAGGCGCATTTCTCGGGCTGGTCTCGGGTGTTGCCACCTTCATTCAGGTGCTGACCGCGGCAGATCCGTTTTACATGCTGCTGATCGCCACAAATCCTTTTCTGACGGCAGTCATCTGCATCACGAAGACCACACTTGCCGGGCTGCTTGCCGGACTTTGCTATCGCGCGATCTGCAAAGTATCCAAATACCGCGCGCTGAACGTCATTCTGCCAGCCGCTCTCTGCCCGATCATCAACACGGGTATCTTCTGCCTTGGCATGTACTTCGGCTTCGGCAGTGCGCTGCAAAGCAGCGAAACCTTCGGCGCAGCGGCATCCGCAAGCCTGATCTCATTTGTCCTCATCGGGCTTGCCGGCGTCAACTTCATCTATGAACTGCTCACCAATGTCGTCGTTTGCCCGATCATCTGCAAAGCACTGTATTCCTCAAAGTTTTTCAAGGACGCGAAATAAACGTGCCTATCAAAAACAGCCTTCCGCACGGAAGGCTGTTTTTGCTTTATTAAATGGATTTGCTGCTACACACGGCGCTTTTCTTCGATCATGGCAATCAGCCGTCTGCCGACGGCGGCAAGCATTTTTGCCGCAGCCGGGGCGAGCTCTTCGCCGAACGGCGTGTAGAAATTGTCCGCTTCCAGTGTAAGATCGCCGCTGTAGCCAATCTGCACGAGCGCATCCGTGATGGTATCCCAATGCATTTTGCCGAGAAACGGAATGGTGTGCATATCGCTCTGATAATCGTTGTCATGCACATGCAAAGCGCCGAGACGCTCCTTGCCAAGCCCCTTGATCATCTCCGCCGCATCAAAGCCGTACAACCCGCAGTGCCCGAGATCGAGGCATGCGGTGAAGGTGTCATCGGCAAGCGAATCCAGCCAATCGACAAATTCGCGTGTGCGCGAACAAGCACTGGGTACCAGCGTTTTTTTATCGGCGGCGCGCTGCCACATGTTTTCAAGCGCAATCCGGACGCCCGCTGCCTTTGCGTAGGGGGCAAGACTGTGATAGAACGCCATGTTCATCGCCTTCAGCTCCGCGGCGTTCGCATCATACGGCAGATGGTGCATCGGATGCACCACAATGATTTTCACACCGAGCATGCCCGCAATTTCAATGGAGCGCGTGATGCGGTCAAACATCATCTGATTATAGCCCGCATCTGCCTTGGAGGACGGAAAAGGCGCATGCGCCTGTCGGAAGGTCACCCCTCGGCGGTCAGCCGCCGCTTTCAGTGCCGCGATATGCGCTTTATAGGCGTCGGTATTGAGCAGGCAGTCATCCTCGCGCATGCCGAACATCGTGTAGTCCAACGCGTCAAATCCAGCATCGGCAAGGATGTCCACAGCGGCAAGGTCGCCGAGCTTGCGTCCGATATAATCGGTTTGTGTTGTCAGGATCATAAGCAGTCCTCCGGGGAAAACAGATGCTATTATTTTAGCACAGAAGCGGCAGAATTACAAGCCAAGCAAAAAAGTTCCCGTAAAGGGGAACTTTTTTGCTTTATGGAGGTAATTTTACTTTAATGTGTTCCGCAGGAAGGTGACGATCTGCCCGCGGGTGCAGGTGTTATCGGGCGAAAATGTCGTCTCGGAGGTACCGTTTGTAATCTTGTTTGTCAGTGCCCATGCAACTGCCTGCGCGTATTCGGCATCTGCGGGCACATCTGTGAAGACCGATGAGGCTTTCGTTTTCGGTGAACCTGCATTTTTCCACAGATAGGTGACCGTGGAGGCGCGGGTGCAGGGCGTATTTCCATCAAAGGTTGCGCCGGTCACCATACCCATCTGATATGCCCAGATAGCAGACTCGTAGTAGTAATCCGTGGGTTTGACATCACTGAACGGATTCGCAGCGCCCGTCTTCGGATAGCCGACCGCACGCCACAGGAAAGTAATAATCTGCGCGCGCGTGCAGGTGGCGTTCGGCGAGAAGGTCGTTTCGGAGGTACCAACCGTGATGCCCTTCTGCAGTGCCCATGCCACCGATTCCGCAAACCAGTCCGTCGGCTTGACATCGTCAAATGCAATGGGCTTCACTGCCCCCACGGTAAAGGTGACGGTTTTGCCGGTGAGCGCGAGCGTATAGCTGTCGCCGCTTTTCTCCATGATTGCCGTATCGATCGGCAGATAGGACGCAACGCCATCTTTGGCAGTGCAGATCAGATATTCCTTCTCCATATCCGCTTCGCTTGCAAAGTTCATCGTTCCGGCGCTGGTGGTGATTGAAGTATAGTCCCCGGCATCCGAAAACATCTGAACCCAGTATTTCGTCCGTTCATTCAGGCAGCCGACGCCCATGTAGCCGAAGCTGTCCCGCAGAATGTTCGCGCGGTGACCGGGCGAGTTCATCCAATCCTCCATGACCATGGCAGGCGTGGACTGCCCGCAGGCAATATTTTCGCCGACATGCGTATGCTTGAAGGACTGTGCAATCGCGGTATACGGACGTTCGCCGTTCGGACGCGTGTGATCAAACAGGGTGGCAATTTCCGGCTCACGGATATCGCACGAATCCTGCAATGCCGCAGGCATGGAAAGTGCCGACAAGCCATTGGCATGCCGCTCACGGTTTGCCAGGCGCAGCACTTCCCACTCGTATTCGCTGACGGAGAGCTTATCAGATGGGATTTTCGCTTTTCCGACGGACGCGCCGGGTGTGGTGGGTGTGCTCGGCGTACTGCCCGCTGCAATACCGGCAGCCTTCGCTTTCGCAAGGGCTGCGTCTACAGCGCTCTCGGTGTAAACGCTGCTATAGACCTCAACATCGCCCTTCCCTTTGACAAGGACAAACAGCGGCGTGCCGACCGTGTTGCCCTTGACGAAATCCCAATAAAACTGTACGGAGCCGTTTTCATCCATACAGCCGTAAACCGGGATCTTCTCACGGTCGATTGCGGTCTGCATGTATGGCTGAATCTTCTTGCAATAGTTACAGTCCTTTTTGCAGATGAGCAGCAGAAAAGGCTTGCCCTCCCGGTACATCTGATCCGCATCCTTGGGCAGGATCTGCGTATAGGAATCGGAGGCGATGTACGGCGCGCCGACCGACGTCTCGGGGTACTCTGCCCCGCCGAGGTTGAACAGCGTGGAGATCGTACCGCTGCTGACCAGATCCACATAGTCCACGATTGCCGTTTGCTTTGTTGTCGGCGCTGTGATCTGAATGGCATTGGAGCACTCCCAGCCGCCGAGTTTGGCAACAATATCGGACGCCGACGCCCTCGGATAGAGCTGTGTCATCCACATAGAACCGTCGGTACGTTCCAGCAGAATGGTGTTGCCGTTCTGATTGTCCGCATGATAAGAGCTTCTTGCAACGTTCGGCAGCAGCGTCATATTGCCGACAGGATTGGTTGAGGTATCGAGCGCCTTGAAAATCTCGTTTCTATCCTCAAGGTAATGAAAATCGGTCGGCTTCATCTTGAACCGCCGCGTAGAGGAGCCGTCGTTGACATCGTTGTCAAACGCATAGGTATAGCCGTCGAGCGCCTTGAAGCCGCCGGGCACATCTGTGAGATAGTCCACGGGCAGCACGCCGATCTTCGGGCGGTTCATCGAACAGTGATTAGCGACAAGACCATACGTTTTTGTGTTTTCCTCCGGCAGAAGACCGACAAAGTTGCCGTTGTCCTGCATACCGTTGCCCTTATGCTGATAGATTGGGAAAATGTGCTTGATCAGCCCGAGCTCGCCCATATCCAGCATGTTCTGAAGTCCGAAAGCCCACATGTGCCCCTTGCTATTGACGACGAAGCCGGTCATGGCTTCCTCGGCGGTGGATTCCTCCGCAGTAAAGTATTCGTTCGGGAAAACGCGCACGGCATTTTCAGTCAGGAGCTCAAGAGACAGCTTGTAATCGTTGTACTGGATGAACTCGCCGCGGGACCATGCCGCCTCGTCGTAGCCTTGGCGGATGACCTCCTCCTTCCAACGGTAGAACTTATTGTCCGCACCGCAGACGCCGCCCGCAACCACGGCTTTTGCATTGTCAAGAACCTTGGAAAGTCCCTTACTGTAGGCGTTCTCTGCGCCGAGATAGGTGTAGCCGAGGTAGCAGCTGTTGTCATTTTTGAGCACGGCAATGACGGTAGCATAGCGGTGCTCGGCAAACGCCTTGCAATCGGTTGCGATTGTCTTGCCGCCGACAATTTCCTTGACCTCTCCGCTCTTTGTCAGATAGTGTGCCTTCCCCGCCTGTTTGACGTCTTTGGCAAGAACCTGCTTCTCATATTTGGTGGTCACGCCGTAGAGCGTGCCGTCAGCGGTCAGAATGCTGCGTCTGGTATAGCCGGGATCCAGCACCTGCCCGTATTCCGAATAACCCACCACATTCTAGATCTTGTTGACGACGATCGGGTCAATGTCGCCATCCTTGTGCCCGACCTGATAATAGGTATTGTCCGGCGTGATGAACTCATTGACGCTCAGAATATTGTTGGTCATGTACTGCTTTTTGCCGCTGACCGCCGGATACTGCTTGAACTCATATTTGAATTCCTCAACTTTGCCGCCTGCCGAGCCGAGCAGCCCCGCCGCAACGCCTTTGTCCTCCAGCCAGAGATGCGTCGTTGTAAAGTGCAGAGCGCGACCGCTGTTTGAAGAACGATCCTCCGTCCCCTTGAAGATATTGTCCTGCGTGGAGAAGAAAATGGAATTATAGCAATTCTGCGGCATGGAGAAGGTCAGAAATTCCCCATCCGGACCGGCTGCCATAATGGCGCTTGCGGGGCTTACGTTCTGAACAAATTTCTTGTTCGCATCGTAAAGGTCGATGGAGATAATGATGGTATCCGCGCCGTACAGCTTGTGGTAGTTCTCATAGCGCTCGACGGAAGGATCATCCATGGCGAGCAGATAGCTGTTTTCGTTGATCGAAAACGCTTTCTTCATCTCTTCCTTATCCAGCGAGCCGAAGGTCCCCCTGTAAGTGAGCTTGAAATAGTACCCCTGCAGATCCTTGCGCTTCAGCGGGTCGGAAAACGTCATATCCTTGTTTTCATCCTTGAAGCGGGTGCCGATCATGAAGGTGTACGATGCGCCCTCCGTAACGCTGAAGGGATTGACCGATGCGGAATATGCCTGGTTAATGGGAATATAGCGCTCAAACAGTGTTTCATCCGTTGCCTGTACCGACACAGACAGCACAGAAACCGCCATCAGCAATGCAAGCATCAGTGCTGCGATACGATTTTTCATGTGAGGATCATTCCTTTCCGAATCTACTGCTTTATACCGCGTTCATTATACATCGTACACCAATGTGCGATGCAAGTCCTTCCCGTATAATTTTTAATAAAAAACACGGTTATCCGGGGGGATAACCGTGTTTTTTAATGTCTTTGAATCAGATTAACCGAAGTATCTCTTGAGAAGCCCCGCAAATGCCTTGCCGTGGCGGGCTTCGTCGCGTGCCATCTCATGGACGGTATCGTGAATGGCATCCAGACCGAGCTCCTTTGCGCGCTTTGCAAGATCGGTCTTGCCGGCGGTTGCGCCGTTCTCCGCCTCTACACGCATCTCGAGGTTCTTCTTGGTGGAGTTTGTGACGACTTCACCGAGCAGCTCTGCAAACTTTGCAGCATGCTCTGCCTCTTCATAAGCTGCCTTCTCCCAATACATGCCGATCTCGGGGTAGCCCTCGCGAAATGCGACTCTCGCCATAGCGAGGTACATGCCGACCTCGGAGCACTCGCCGTTGAAGTTCATGCGCAGATCGTCAATGATGTCCTGTCTTGCGCCGGCTGCCACGCCGACAACATGCTCGGCTGCCCAGGTCGTCTCGCCCTTCTGCTCGACAAACTTGCTTGCCGGTGCATGGCACTGCGGACATTCTGCCGGTGCGCTGTCTCCCTCATGTACATAACCGCAAACACTGCATACGAATTTAGCCATTTTTCTGTCCTCCAAATTAAGATTAGGTTCTATTTTTGATTTAGTAATGATTCTTATTCTTGAATCTGTTATGATTATACATGAATCCTTTTCGTTTGTCAAGGGGTTTTTGAAAAAAACGACCGAAAATTTTCGGTCGTTTTTTTTGTTCGGTTATTACGAATCGTAGCCGTTCGGATTCTTCTTCTGCCAGTTTGCAGAGTCGCGGCACATCTCTTCGATGCCGCGCTTTGCCGTCCAGCCGAGGATTTCACGCGCCTTCGTCGGGTCGGCATAGCACTCGTCGATATCGCCGGGGCGGCGATCCACGATCTTGTAGTTGATCTTCAGCCCGGTTGCTTTCTCATAAGCATGGACAATGTCAAGCACCGAGTAGCCGACACCGGTACCGATGTTGTAGTACTCAACGCCCTTGACGCTCTTTGCGCGATCCAGTGCCTTCAGGTGCGAATCGGCAAGGTCAACCACATGGATATAGTCGCGCACGCCGGTGCCGTCATGCGTGTTGTAATCGTTGCCGAAGACGGACAGGCACGGCAGCGCGCCGATGGCAACCTTCGAGATGTACGGCAGCAGGTTGTTCGGGATGCCCTTGGGGTCTTCACCGATGAGACCGCTCTCATGCGCGCCGATGGGATTGAAATAACGCAGAATGGAAACGCTCCATTCGTTGTCTGCATGATAAAGATCGGCAAGGATGCGCTCGATCATCAGCTTGGTCTCGCCGTAAGGGTTGGTCGTATACAGGTCGGCATCCTCGCGGATCGGCACGCTCTTCGGCTTGCCGTATACCGTTGCGGACGAGGAGAAGACGATGCACTTCGCGCCGTACTTGCTCATGATGTCCAGCAGATTCAGCGTGCCCGTGATATTGTTGTGATAATATCTGAGCGGCTGCGCAACAGACTCGCCGACCGCCTTCAGACCCGCAAAATGAATCGCAGCGTCGATCTGATTCTCCTTGAAGATGTTTTCGATCGCGTCATAGTCGAGCAGATCCGCCTCATACAGTTTGCAGGTCTTGCCCGTAATCTGTTTGATGCGATCGAGAACAACGGGTTTGCTGTTCGAGAAGTTATCCACAATGATGACTTCTCTGCCCGCATTCAGCAGCTCAACGACCGTATGCGATCCGATAAAGCCGGTACCGCCGGTAACAAGAATAGCCATGGCTATGCCCTCCGAAAAAAGTTATTTCCAAAGTCCGTCCGGATAAATGCCGGACGAGATCATTTTGTCAATTTCCTCTGCGACCATGGGCTTATCGTCCGGATACGTCACACCGAACCACTTGGCGGTGGTATTCAGCACACGGATGTCGCAGAGCCCGTCGCGCAGCATCTGCGTGACCGCATGGGGCAGATAATACTCAGCCTTGGCAAGATCCGTCGTCGGATCGTGCACAAAGCGCAGGAAACCGTCACGTATGTAGGTCAGGATCTCGGGTGTAAACCCGAAGAAATTCATTGAGACGGTGGTATCGCGGGAAATCGGCTTCCATTCTTCCCCGTCGAGATATTTCACGCTGTCGCCTTCTTCGCAGATCTTCGTGCGCTCGGTGATGCCGGTGAGATAACCGGACGCATCCACAGAGCACTCGCCGCGCGAAACATACCCGCTCTTGCTGAGCGTATTGTCCAGCACATAACCCGCCATGCAGAAGTGACATTTTCCGTCATTGGGATGACTGCGCAGATAATCCGACACGCAGCGATAGGCGTCCGCACCGTAGAAGTCGTCTGCATTGATAACAACAAACGGTCCGTTCACCACATCAAGGCAAGCCAGCAGCGCATGCGCCGTGCCGAACGGCTTGACACGCTCGGGCGGAACCGGAACGCCGTCGAGAAACTGGTTCTCCTGAAATACATATCTGACTTCAATAAAACGTTCGAGCCGCCTGCCGATGGTCCGGCGGAAGGTGTCATAAAGATCGCGCTTGATGATAAACACGACCTTGTTGAACCCGGAGCGGATCGCGTCATAAACCGAAAAGTCAATGATAAATTCGCCTGCGCGGCTGATGGGGTCGATCTGCTTGAGTCCTTTATAGCGTGAGCCCATGCCGGCAGCCAATACAACAAGTGTCATAGTTCCTCCGACCCGGTCATTTACATTATACAACCGCGCATAGCAGCTTTCAATGCAAAATGCACCGATATTTTTTCAAAAAATTACACCTTTGCTCATGAAAAAAGGTCGGGTATGCCCGACCTTTTTATGCAACCAAAATCAGTCGGCGTAAACGCTGACACACTTCTTGGTCTTTGTGATATGCTCGAATTTGACCTTACCGTCAATCAGTGCAAAGAGCGTGTCGTCCGAGCCGATACCGACATTGTTGCCGGGATGGATGCTCGTACCGCGCTGTCTGACGATGATGTTGCCGGCAGTCACAGCCTGACCGTCAGCCTTCTTCACGCCGAGACGCTTGGACTCGCTGTCGCGACCGTTCTTCGTCGAACCTACGCCCTTTTTATGAGCGAAAAACTGCAAACTGAGTTTCAACATTGTAGCAACCTCCGTTAAATTTTCGCCGATTCAATCGGCATTTCGCGCTCTTCAACCTCCAGATAGTCGTAGTAATCCTCGACCAGATCATTCAGTTGATAGAAATAAGCGGTGATCAAGCCTGAAATGGCATAACGCTTTTTTTCATCGTCCTCAAGCAGAGCGCCGCGGGCAATCAGCTTGATGTCTGCGGTGTCCTCATCGATAATGTAGTCCACATCCGAGGCGTAAGCGACTTCGATCGCGTTGATGATCAGCATCGTCATTGCCGAGATCGCCGAGCAAAGGACATCGCTGCCCGAATCGCCGTATCCCGTATGACCGTGCTCCTCAAACCCGTAGAAGACGCCGCCGCTCTTATAGAAAACGATCTTCGTCATGATACTCAGCCGTTGATCTTATCGATCTGAACCTTGGTGTAAGGCTGTCTGTGACCGATCTTCTTCTTCTCGTTCTTCTTCGCCTTGTACTTGATGACATCGATCTTCTTGCTCTTGCCGTTCTTCACGACATTTGCAACGACCGTTGCACCGCCTACATAGGGAGCGCCTACGACGAAGCCCTCGTTGCCGGAAACAGCAAGAACCTTGTCAAACGTAACTTTGTCGCCTTCGTTTACGTCGAGCTTCTCAATATAGAGAACGTCGCCCTCGTTGACCTTGTACTGCTTTCCGCCTGTTTCGATAACTGCAAACACGAAAAGCACCTCACTTTCATTATGACTCGCTGAATCCGGCGGCGTATGACCGCACTTAAAAGAGCCGAATCTCAAGCGGCATATCATTATACCATCGGAAGCCGTGCAATGTCAATAGCTTTCGCCGATATTTTTGCATTTTTTCATGCGAAAAAGCGCCCCGCCGTGCGAAGCGCTTTTTCCGGAGCTGATGTGCCTTATACCAGTGCTGCGCCGAGTGCGCGGCAAGCCGCCTGCGCATCATCGTCGGGCGCATCGTTGCAGATCACGCTGTCACAAGCCAGCGCAATCCCGTTTGCCGCGCAGTCTGCCTCCCAGTTGCGCATCCATTCGCCGTCGCCCCAGCCGTAGGAGCCGAACAGCGCAACCGGCTTGCCTGCAAGAGAACTCTTGCACGCATCGAACATCGGTTCAAACTCGCTGTCCTCCAGCTGTTCCGCGCCCATGGAGGGGCAGCCGAAGGCAAAACCGTCAAACGAAGCGATCATCGAAGGGTCAAACTCCCCCGCGGTCAGCACAACTGCTTCTCCGCCCTTCTCCTTGATACCGTCCGCAACGGCGCCTGCCATCGCCTCGGTGTTTCCCGTACCGCTCCAATACACTACTGCAATTTTACGCATCATTTTTCCCTTTCAGAATGTTTATTTATGAACAGCTGACTATGAGCCGATCAAACGAATTGTGTTTTTTGTACGCCTCGCGGTAAACGCGCGTACATTTTTTATAAAGATCGAATCTGCGCTGCGCCGATGCAACGTCACCGTAGACCTTCCAGGTGCCGACGTATTTTGCGCGCCGCGCGCCGAGCCGGATAAAGCCGTCCACATCTCCGGCGGGATAGCCGAGGAACAGCCCGACCTCGTGCGGAAATGCAGCGTCCTGCTGCAGGCGACGGCAAAGCTCCGCCACGCAGCGCTCGGCATTACCGACGGGATACGCCCGTGCGGCAAGAATCGACTGTGCGAGCTCGCCTGCAAGATCTTCCTTCAGCTTTTCCGGGCGATACATGTAGCACAGCACGCGATCGCGCATCCGCTTGACCGGCAGAATGCGCGCGCCGCGCGGCACAAGCGCCGCGTTCATGCGCCGGATGCTGTCGCGCAGCGTTTCGCAGTCCTCTGCCGGGCAGCTGAACAGATTGCCCGTTTTCAGCCCCGCCATGGTCGGTGAACACTGGGAAATCACAAATTCCTCAGGCATCTCTGACACATCCTTTGACGTGATTTTCAAGAATATTCTTCAGCGCGGACATAGAGCTTGTATGGCTGCGCGCAATGCGGATGTTCCGCTTTTTCGCCTGTCCGGTCGCCTGATACAGCATTTTATGCGACATCGTGCTTGTAAACAAAACCAAAAGATCCGGCGAGCCGAAATCCTGAATTCCCTTTTCTGTTTTCATGAAGACCTTTGCCTTGCAGGAATACTCTGCGCACAGATCCTCGTATCTTCTTGCCATACATTCATTTCCGCCGACGATTACGACGCTCACTGTTTCATCTCCTTTGTTTTAGTTAGCAGCTGCTAACCTATGGGGTTAAAAAATTATGCTCTCGCACCGATGTTTCTATTATAGACAAAAGCGGAGCCTTTCTCCGCTCCGAAGAGAAGAAGAAAGGCTCCGTTTCGACAAATCACGCGCCGCCGCGCCGCCGGTATTCGCCCGGTGTGACGCCGAAGGCATCGCGAAACGCCTTTGCAAATTTGGAAGCATTGTCATAACCGAAGTCACCGGCGATCGCAAGCACGCTCTGATCGGTTCCGACAAGCCGTTTTGCCGCCGCCTGCATTTTCTGCATGCGAATGTAGGCATACAGCGACTCGCCGTAAACCGCCTTGAAGCTGTTTTTGATGCTCGTGCCGGAAACATGGAACTCCCGCGCCAGCATATCCAGCGTGATCCGCTCATCCATGCGTGCAGTGAGATAGGCGCAGACCTCGCGCGCAAGCGCAAGCTGCGCGGGCGAGAGGATGTGCGTCTCCATCTCGTTTTTCTTGACGTCGAGCGCGCGCAGGAAAAGCAGCAGCTCCAAAATCTTGACCTTGAAATAGCCCTTGCGGATCTCGGGCGGGACCGCATAAAGCTCCGAGAAAATATGCTCGATCGAGGCATCGGATCTTGCCACATATGTGCGTCCGCCGCCGCAGAACTTCTCGGCAAGCGATGCCGGGCTGACCTCAACATCGTCGAGCAGACAGGACAGGCATGCGGGTGCCGCCGCTATATCAATGCGGATCGTGATGCCCTCATACTGCCGCTGCGGGAATTGCGCCGTGCGCACAGTCGAATCCGGCTGCGAGATCAACAAATCGCCCGCCGCAAGAAAGCACAGTGCGCCGCTCGCCGCATACTCCACCCTGCCGCCGCGGCAATGATCGATCACAAGGATGCCGTCGCCGCCGCCGGGCAGGCTGCCCGTATCGCAGCCAGTAAAGCAGTTATAGATCAACGCAATGCCCGGGAAAACAGCATAACTTTCCGCGCCGACCGGCGTATCGGGAAGAGCGCCGTTCAGGTGCGCTGCGTCCTCCGCGCAGAATGCAGATTCATGCGAGAGGCAGCTCATTTTTTGCCAAAGAGCCCGAACAGTCCGGACTTTTTCTCGATTGTTTCCACCTTGGCATCGGTCACGGTATAGCCGGTCTCGGCGATTGCCGCCTTCAGCTTGTCGAGGTCGGGCGCCGTCTCAGCGGTGATGATCGTCTCGCCTTTTGTGTGCGAGGATGTAACCTTTTTGATTTGGAAATGGCTGCGGATGCAGTCGTTGATGTGGGACTCGCACATGCCGCACATCATACCGTCAATCTTCAATGTAACCTGAATCATTTTTGCCTCCTTCCCGCCGCGCTGCATTTGGAAAGGCTGCGCAGCAGATGCTTTCTTGCGGCTGCGGTCGCCGCACAGAGCAGGACAGCGCCCGCCGTTGCGGGCAGGAACTCGGCGCTGAAAAGCAGCTCGGGCATGGATAATACCTCCTTGTATGTTGGTTTGCAGCCCCGCACATGCTATGCGGGGGTGATTACATTTTACTATAAAAATCTGAATATGCTTGTTGCGACCAGCAAGAGTGCCGGCGACTTTTTCTTTTCGCTCCATGTTGAGACGCAGGCGCGCCTCGCCGACTGCGGCGCGTTGATTCACACAGCTGCCGATCTGCATCTGTATGCCGATCGCGTTGACAAACACGCACGCGCCGTCAGGCTTGCAGACAGTCTGCTTCTCTGACAGACGGCATATTTTCGCAGAGCGCCTCAAGGTCGCCGTCCGGAATCTCGGACAGCAGCAGGCAGGCTGCATCGCGGAGATCTTCCGCATTCGGAAAATTCCGTTCCAGCATGGCGGCAACTGCGGCATAGTATCTCGCGTACCTTGCGGCAACTTCTCTGCCCGCCTCCGTGAAATATGCCATGCCGTATGCATTTTTGCAGACAAGTCCGCTTTTTACAAAGCTGTCCATCATGTTGTGCACACTCGGCTTGGAGAGTTTCAATGCGGCTGCAATGTCAATGCACCGCGCGCCGCCGTCAGCACGTTCGAGCTCCCGCATGGTCAGCAGATAGCGTATGTTTGACGCCGTCAGCGTTTTTGTGTTAGCCACAGCTTACCTCCGGGTGAAAGAAAGGGGCGCACGGTTGTGCGCCCCTCGGTTTGTTATTTCTTGTGGCAAGAGCCGGACATGGCACAATGCGCACAGCCTGCGCCACAGGAGCTCTTTCCCCGCTTCTTATCCCGGATGAGGCTGCGGATGATCGCAGCAACGATCACAATGAGAACAAGGCAGATGAGGATGGTACCGATGTTTGCGGATATCCATGTGAACATATTGACCGACTCCTTTCAGATGAAATCTTCTTTCGGATTACTTCGTTACCTTGACCTTGGTCGTCAGCTTGGTGGCTTCCTTGTAAGGACGAACGAGCATGTAGATGATGAGAGCCAGTGCCGCGATTGCGAAGATCAGACCAATCACATTGACGTTGCCCGTGAAGAGTCCGCCGAACTGGTTGATCATCAGCGCAACCAGATAAGCGAAGCCGCACTGATAACCGATTGCAAACCAGGTCCACTTAGCGTTGTTCATCTCACGCTTGATTGCACCGATTGCAGCGAAGCAAGGTGCGCACAGCAGGTTGAATACGAGGAAGGAGTAGCCGGTGATCTGCGTGAAGTTTGCTGCGATCTCTGCCCATCCGCCGGGATAGAGGATGCCCATCGTACCGACGATGTTCTCCTTTGCAACAAGACCGGTGATGGATGCGACAGCCGCCTGCCAGTTGCCCCAGCCGAGCGGGATGAAGATCCAAGCGATCGCATTGCCGATAGCGGCGAGGATGGACTGATCCATCTCCTCTTCACCCAGCATGCGGAAGCCGTCCGACGTGAAGCCGAAGTAGGTCGTGAACCAGACAAGGATCGTAGAGAGCAGGATGATCGTGCCCGCCTTCTTGATGAAGGACCAGCCGCGCTCCCACATGGAGCGGAGCACGTTGCCGAGGGTCGGCCAGTGGTATGCGGGAAGCTCCATAACGAACGGAGCGGGATCGCCGGAGAACATCTTGGTCTTCTTCAGCATGATGCCCGAGATGACGATGGCAGCCATGCCGATGAAGTATGCCGAGGTTGCAACCCATGCGGAGTTACCGAAGATTGCGCCCGCGATCATCGAGATGAACGGAACCTTGGCGCCGCAGGGGATAAACGTGGTGGTCATGATCGTCATACGGCGGTCGCGCTCATTCTCAATGGTACGCGATGCCATGATGCCGGGAATGCCGCAGCCCGTGCCGATCAGCATCGGGATGAAGGACTTGCCGGACAGACCGAACTTGCGGAACACACGGTCAAGGACGAATGCGATACGTGCCATATAGCCGCAAGCCTCAAGGAATGCGAGGAGCAGGAACAGCACGAGCATCTGCGGAACGAAGCCGAGGACTGCACCGACACCGGCGACGATACCGTCAAGGATCAGACCGGACAGCCATTCGGGGGCGTTTGCGGCTTCAAGACCATTGCCGACGAGAACCGGAATGCCGGGAACCCAAACGCCGTATGCAGCGGGATCGGGCTCTTCACCGTACTTCTCCATCGTTGCGATTGCCTCGTTGTAATCAGCAATCGTCGCAGTCTCTTCGGTAACTTCCAGCGTCTCTTCATCTTCAACCTCATAGGTGAAGCTGCCTTCGGGCGCTGTACCGTTTTCTTCAACGTATGCATCGTAGCCGTCTACGATCAGCGAAGCCTCGCCGTATTCGTCAGCCGCATCGCTGTATTCTGCCGAACCGATGCCGAACAGGTGCCAGCCGTCGCCGAACAGACCGTCGTTTGCCCAGTCGGTTGCGGCAGAGCCGACCGTGACCATCGAGATGTAATAAACCAGGAACATGATGACCGCAAAGATCGGGAGACCCAGCCAACGGTTGGTGACAATCTTATCAATCTTATCCGAGGTGGACAGCTTGCCCGCGCTCTTCTTCTTGTAGCATGCCTTGATGATCGAACCGATGTAAATGTATCTTTCGTTGGTGATGATCGACTCGGCATCGTCGTCCATCTCGGTCTCCGCCGCTTTGATGTCAGCCTCGATGTGATCCATCGTTGCCTTGTCGATGTTCAGCTTCTCAAGCACCTTGTCATCGCGCTCAAAGATCTTGATGGCGTACCATCTCTGCTGCTCCTCGGGCAGACCGTGAACAGCCGCCTCTTCGATATGTGCCAGCGCATGCTCGACCACGCCCGCAAAGGTGTGCATCGGAACGGTCTTGCCGTTCTTCGCAGCATCGATCGCTGCCTCGGCAGCCTCCATGATGCCCGTGCCCTTCAGTGCGGAGATCTCAACGACCTTGCAGCCGAGCTGACGGGACAGCTCCGCCGTATCGATTCTGTCGCCGTTCTTCTTGACGACATCCATCATATTAATGGCGAGGACGACCGGGATACCAAGCTCGGTAAGCTGTGTCGTCAGGTACAGGTTGCGCTCGAGGTTGGTACCGTCGATGATGTTGAGGATGGCGTCGGGACGCTCATCAATCAGGTAGTTTCTCGCGACGACTTCCTCCAGCGTGTAGGGGGACAGCGAATAGATACCGGGAAGGTCGGTGATAATCACGCCGTCGTGCTTCTTCAGCTTACCTTCTTTTTTCTCAACCGTAACGCCCGGCCAGTTACCGACGAACTGGTTCGAGCCGGTCAGTGCGTTGAACAGCGTGGTTTTACCGCAGTTCGGGTTGCCGGCAAGGGCAATTCTGATTTCCATGTCTGAAATCCTCTCTTTCTGCGTTAGCTTTGGCTAACGGTAAGTCTTAAAAAATTCGGGGACACCCCCATGGGCGGATTACTCCACCTCAACCATTTCGGCATCCGCTTTTCTGAGCGACAGCTCATAGCCGCGAACCGTAAGCTCAATCGGATCGCCGAGCGGCGCAACCTTGCGCACATAGACTTCAGTGCCCTTGGTCAGCCCCATGTCCATGATGCGGCGCTTTGTCGCACCTTCGCCGTGCAGTTTGACGACGCGGACGGTCTCTCCGACTTTCACCTGCTTGAGAGTTTTCATTGCCTTTCCTCCTTGATGTAAATATTTATATTTTGCTTTGTTTCGGATTTATGGGCGCGTGCGATCAGATCATGATCTTTCTTGCCATCTCTTCACTGATGGCAACGCGCGACTCCTTGACGTTGACAATGACGTTGCCGGCAAGCGTCGTGACGACGGTCACATTGCCGCCGACGACAAAACCGAGATTTTCAAGATGCAGTTTGACTTCGGGGTTTCCGCCGATCTTGCGGATGGTGTTGACTTCCCCGGGTGTTGCGAGACTGAGCGGCATCATTTGATATCCTCTTTCCGAGATTAGCGTTTGCTAACCGTTGTCCTTAAAAATTGATTAGCCTCCGCTAACCGATTGTTATCATACAACCCATTTTGCATTCTGTCAAGGGATTTTTTTGAAAAAATCGCGCTTTTTCGCATTTTCATGGAGTTTCACAACGAGTTAGCCTTGGATAACTCTTAATTTTATGCAATTTGTACTCCCTCTTGCATTTTATGTGCCGATGTGCTACAATATCAATGAATATTCTTTTATTTGCCCGTGCAGGCAGTATGATTTACGGAGCAGCCATGAAAACCGAAGCAACCGCGTGTAAACGCATTCTGAAAAATCTGTCCGTCAGCGCAATACTGCTGATCTGCGCCTTTGCGCTGTGTCTCCTTTTGGATGATGTCTTCGACATCCGTGAACCTGCCAATGTTCTGTTTGTATTTTCCGTATTTCTGATCTCGCTGCTGACCGACAGCTACATTTACGGCATCGCATCCTCTTTTTTTGCCGTGCTTGCGGTCAATTACGCTTTTACCTTTCCTTACTTTACGTTTAACTTCACGCTGACGGAGAATCTGATCTCCGCTGCGCTGCTGATCGTTGTTGCTGTGCTGACAAGCGCACTGACCATGAAGCTCCGGCAAAGCGAAACGGAAAAGGTCGAAGCCGAACGCGAGCGTGTGCGCGCCAATCTGCTGCGCGCCGTGTCGCATGACCTGCGCACGCCGCTGACCACCATCTATGCCTCCGCCTCCGCACTGCTGGAAGACGAAATGCTCGGTGAGGACAAACGCCGCCGCATCCTGGTCGGCATCAAGGAGGATGCCGAGTGGCTGTCCCGCATGGTGGAGAACCTGCTTTCGATCACGCGCATCGACAGCGGACACGTCAAGCTGCGCAAGACGCCGGTCGTACCGGACGAACTGATCGACGCAGTGCTCGTGAAGTTCCGTGCGCGCTACCCGAATTATGTTGTGCACGCGGAGCTGCCCGGCGACATCGTGTTCATTCCGATGGATCCCATGCTGATCGAACAGGTACTGCTCAATCTGCTTGAAAACGCCGTGCAGCATGCGAAAGGCATGACAAGTCTGACCCTTCGCGTTTCCGTGGAGAACGGAAATGCCGTTTTTGAAGTAAAAGACAACGGCTGCGGCATTCCGAAAGAGCTGCTGCCGCACATTTTCAGCGGGACTTTCCGCCCGCAGGACACCGCGCCGCCGGACGGCAACAAGCACAGCACAGGCATCGGTCTTTCCGTCTGCGCAACCATCATCCGGGTGCACGGCGGCAGTATTACTGCGGAAAATATACCGGGCGGCGGTGCATGTTTCCGCTTTACGTTGCAAATCGAGGAATCTGATCATGAACGGCAATAAATATAAAATTCTCGTCGTCGAGGACGACGCCCATATCCGCAATCTTTTGGTCACCGTGCTGGAATCCGCGGATTATCATGTCATCACGGCAGAGACCTGCGCCCTTGCCGTCACACTGACAGCATCTTACACGCCGGATCTCATCCTGTTGGATCTCGGGCTGCCGGATGCGGACGGCATGGTCTTTCTTTCCGCACTGCGTCGCTCGTCGCCGACGCCGGTTATTGTCCTGTCTGCGCGAGTGAACGAAACGGATAAGGTCAACGCACTGGATGCCGGTGCCAACGACTATGTGACCAAGCCCTTCGGCACGGCGGAGCTGCTCGCCCGCGTCCGCAGTGCGTTGCGCAACAGCCGTGTCGGTGACGCGGCAAAGCTGCCGGGCGGCTGCTTTGAGCTGCACGACCTGCGGATCGACTATGACGCACGCCGCGTGGCGCTTGCCAATGCCGAAGTCAAGCTGACGCAGACAGAATACAACATTCTTTCCTTTTTATCCGAGCACAGCGGCAAGGTCATGACATATTCCGCCATCATCAAGGCGATCTGGGGGCAGCCGGACGACGGCGCGGTCAAAAAGCTCCAGGTGAATATGGCAAATATCCGCCGCAAGCTCTGCGAAAAACCGGGCGAAGCGCATTATATTGTCAATGAACTCGGTGTGGGTTACCGCCTTTGCGGAGAAAGAGGTTAACATGCAATCGGTTTTCAGGCGGCTGTCACCGGCGCGGTTCATCGCGATCGGCTTTGCCGCAACTATTCTGATCGGCTCTGCGCTGCTGATGCTGCCGGTCTGCGTCAAGCCAGGCGTATCGCTGCACTATACGGACGCGCTCTACACCTCGGCGAGCGCCGTCTGCGTCACGGGGCTGCTGACCGTGGATCCCGGCGACACCTTTACGGCAGTCGGGCAGACGATCATCGCCGTCCTGATTCAGATCGGCGGACTCGGCGTCGGTGCGATCGGCGCAGGCATCATGCTTGCCACACGCCGCCGCATGGACCTCAAGAGCATGAACATTGTCCGTGAGGCGGGCAACCTGGATGCGGGGCGCGGCGTCACGCAGTTTCTGTCCGTGCTGTTTAAGACCACGCTGGTCATTGAGCTTTGCGGCGCAGTACTGAGCTTTCCGACCTTTGTGCGGCATTACCCCGTCGGAAAAGCGATCGGCATCAGCCTATTTCACGCCATTGCCGCATTCAACAACTCCGGCTTTGACATCCTCGGCGGCGGGCGGAATCTTGCGCCTTTCCGGGACGATATCCCGCTGAACCTTGTCACCTGCGCGCTGATCATCTTCGGCGGCATCGGCTTTCTGGTGATCGGCGAGATACGCACCAAGCGTTTTGCGTGGAAGCGTTATTCCATGCACGCAAAGATCGTGCTGAGTACCAGCGCCGTGCTGACGGTCGGCGGTGCGCTGCTTCTGTGGCTGACCGAGAAGTTCTCCCCGCTTGCAGCGCTGTTTCACAGTGTGTCTGCGCGCACGGCAGGCTTTTCTACCGTGCCGCTCGGCAATTTTTCCGAGGTGGGGCTGCTGGTGTTGATTGTGCTGATGTTCATCGGCGCGTCGCCCGGTTCCACCGGCGGCGGTATCAAGACGACCACCTTTTTCACACTGCTTACCGGCATTCGTTCGGCAGCAACCAATCGCTCCGAAAAGGCATTCCGCTATTCCCTGCCGAAGGAAGCCTTCCGCAAGGCGACGGTCATCACGTTGATCGGGCTGCTTGTCGTGCTTGTCGGCACGCTGCTCTTCATGCTGGCTGAACCGACGGTTCCGCTTGTCGACGCCCTGTTTGAAGTGGTCAGCGCGTTCGGCACGGTCGGCTTGTCCACCGGCATCACGCCGACGCTCGGGTTACCCGCCAAACTATTGTCCATCCTGCTCATGTATATCGGACGTCTCGGTCCGCTCACGGTGGCAACGCTCTGGTATTTCTCGCACGGTGAGCGCGTTCGTTTTCCCGAAGGGGATCTGGCAATCGGATAAAACAAGGAGAACATCATGGCAAAAAAGAACAAATCAAAAAACGTTGTTTACGGTATTATCGGGCTCGGCAGATTCGGCTATGCCCTCGCCGTGGATCTTGCAAACGCAGGCTATGACCTCATCGTGCTGGATCGGGACGAGGAAAAGATTCGTGAGATGCGCGCCTATACCGAAAATGCCTATATCGTCAGCAATCTGGAAAAGAAAACGCTCGCCGATACCGGTATACAGAACTGTGACGTGGCGGTGGTCTGCATCGGCGAACAAATGGACGTCTCCATTCTGACCACGCTGATCCTGGTGTCCATGAACATCCCGAAGGTGATTGCCCGCGCCACCAGCGCCGAGCACGGCGTGATCCTTGAAAAGCTGGGCGCCGAGGTCGTCTACCCGGAGCGCGACATGGCGATCCGCCTTGCCAGCCGGCTGGAGACGGCGCGGATGCTGGACATTGTGCAGCTGAGCGAAAAGATCAACGTCATGAAAATGGAGATTCCGGCACAGGCGATCGGCAAAACCGTGCTGGAGGTCAATTTCCGCGCCCGCTTTGATCTCAATATCATCGCCATTGAGAACGGCGGCAAGCTGGTGGAGGTCATCAAGCCGGATTACGTCTTCCGTGAGGGGGACATCCTGTTTCTCTCGGGCAGCAAGGACGGCCTGCTTCGGCTGAACGCATGGGCGGAAAACTGAACAAACAAAAAAAGCGGCAAATGCCGCTTTTTTTGTTTGCAGTGTTTTCAGCCGTTTCTGCGTTTGCCGCAGCCGCAGCCGCCGCCATCTGTGCTGACCAGCGAAGGCGGATAGAATTCGTTCACGGGGAATGCCATGCCGCGGAAGAGGCTGCACGGGTCGTCATCCTCATTCTGTACGCATTCCTTATCGGGGATACAGTATTCCGCCACATTGACAAGATACTGCGCGGGGCGCTCGATCCGCACGATCGAGAAGAAGCCGAGCGAAACGTAGAGATTGTTCTCGCCGTTCTGCGTCAGCGTGCCGCTCATGCAGCCGCAGACATTCTCAGGGATGCTGTCGCAGGAGCAGACGCAGCAGGGCGTGAAGTTGCAGCAGGACGGCTCCACCACGCGCGTGCCGAGAATGACCGGCTCTGCAACCTCAACGGTTGCAATCGGCATATTGGTCGAGAAGCTGGTTGAGAGATTGTCGGTGCAGGGGCAGAACTCATCGCTCACGCTGCTTCTGTAAATGTTGACGCAGCCCTCGCTGCCGTAGAGAATGACTTTCTTCTCCACAACTGCGACGCCGTCAAATTCCTGCGCGCGTCCGAGATTGACGCAGCCCTCACAGCAGAGCTTGACATAGAAGCGGATGGAAACCTGATAGAAACCGCGGTTGAACTGCACGGGCTCCACATTGATGCAGGTCCAGAGGATGTGCGCGCTCTTGGTCCGTACATTTGTGGTGTGATCGATGATCTCCTGCCCGTACTCGGTCAAATAGACCCGCGTGTTTTCAAAACAGTCTTTATCGCGACAAGAGTCAAGGACTCTGTAAGTATCGATGCAGACGGATTCCTTGCCGACCGACAGGTTCGGAAAGGAGCCGCCCGAACAGGAACATCTGTTTTCAGCCATAAATCGTTCCTCCTTGAAAGATGGGCTTTCGCCTTCGATACCATCTTATGCAAAAGAGGGGCAGACGTGAAAAACCGACAGTGAAAATCACTGCCGGTTTCAAAATTATATCTTAAATTATAACTTAAAGATACTTCTTGAGCGATTCGGGAACATCTTCAAGTGCGATGGAGGATGTCATCACGCAGTTGAAGCCGATCTTCGTTGCCAGTGCATTGACTGCTTCCACAAACTCGGTGAATGCCGCAACATCGTTGCCGCAGATCTTGAGTGCGGAGTCAACAAACACGTCCGAAAGGTCATGGTCGCTTGCCGCGATGCCGGCGATGAAGCCGAACAGCGCATGCGCATCGTCAATCTCATAAGCATCCGCCTCAACGAGACGAGCCTTGTACTTGACGTCATAAATCAGTTTCTGCCCTTTTTCTATACAAACCACGCTGCCGTGCGATGCATGAGACGCGTCATTTACCATTTCGATGAGTGCTTTGGTCTTGCCGGAGCCCTTGAGGCCGAGAATCAGTTTCAACATAGTCGTATCCTCCAATTATATTATGGCTACAGGGGAAACCCTCTGTAACTATAATATACACCAAAAACCACATAAATGCAAGGGGTAAAAACGCATTTTTTTGTGAATTCGGTTTGAGGCTTTTATGATTACTTCATGCGCGCTTCAAGCGCTTCCTTCTCTTTTTCATAGCCGGTCTTGCCGAGCAGCGCGAACATGTTCTTCTTGTACGCCTCAACGCCGGGCTGATTGAACGGGTTGACGCCGAGCGTGTAACCCGAGACCGCGCAGGCAAGCTCAAAGAAGTAGACCAGATAACCGAACGAGTAAGCCGTGCGGTCGCTGACCTCCAGCACAATGTTCGGGACGCCGCCGTCGTTGTGTGCAAACAGCGTGCCGAGCATAGCAGTGCTGTTGACATAGTTCAGCTTCTTGCCGGCGAGGAAGTTCAGGCCGTCCACATTCTCTTCATCATAGGGGATCTCCAGCTCGCAGCCGGTGTTCTTGAAGTCGAGCACCGTCTCAAACAGCATGCGCTCGCCCTCCTGGATATACTGACCGAGCGAATGCAGGTCTGTGGAGAAAATGACGGACGCCGGGAAAATGCCCTTGTTGTCCTTGCCCTCGCTCTCGCCGTACAGCTGCTTCCACCACTCGTTCAGCATCTGCTGGAACGGTTCATAACCGACGAGAATTTCGACCTTCTTCCCTGCGCGATACATGAGATTGCGCAGCGCCGCATAGCGGAAGCAATCGTTCTCGGCGAAGGGCTGACCCGTGTAGAGCGTGCGTGCGTCCGCAGCGCCGCGCATCATCGCGTCGATGTCAATGCCTGCGACCGCGATCGGCAGAAGACCGACAGCGGTGAGAACCGAATATCTGCCGCCGACATCGTCCGGAACGACGAAGGTCTCATAGCCCATCTTGTCGGAGAATGCCTTCAGCGTTCCCTTTGCACGGTCGGTGGTGGCAAAGATACGCTCGCGTGCACCCTCAACGCCGTATTTCTTTTCAAGCAGCTCTCGGAAGACGCGGAAGGTGACCGCAGGCTCCGTGGTCGTGCCCGACTTGGAAATGACGTTGATGCAGATGTCCTTGCCCTCGCAGATGGCAAGCAGCTCGGACAATGCGGTGGAGCTGATGCTGTTGCCGGCAAAATAGATGTCCGGCGTGTCCTTCTTCAGATTGTTGTACAGCGGGGACTTGACAAACTCGATCGCAGCACGCGCGCCGAGATAGGATCCGCCGATACCGATGGCGATGAACACATCGCAGGACTTCTTGATGCGTTCTGCCGCCGCCTTGATGCGGGTAAACTCTTCCTTATCATAATTCACCGGGAGATCGACCCAGCCGAGAAAGTCATTGCCGGCGCCGCTTCTCTCGGCAACCATACGGTATGCCGCGGAAACCTCCGCGCCGATCGCCTTGTAGTCCTCTTCCCTGATAAAATTTTTGATGAACTTGTCATTCAGTTTGATGCTCATAATGATTCCCTCATTTTCGTTTTCGTTTCATTTGAAATCCGTGCCTATCATACACCATTTTGCAAGAGATTTCAACAGTAAAATTGATTTACTTTTTTACACGGATTTAGCCTTTGAGGCAAAAACCGCCGAGGATCCGTGAAAACAGCCCGAAAAAGCCGATGGCATCAATGTCATTTTCCGCCTTGATGTCCGCCGCGCCGACGACCTCACCGCCGCATTCGTAGATCACTCTGCCAAGCACATCACCCGCGCGCACGGGGCAGCGGACAAATTCGGGCAGGTCAAGCCGCTTTTCGATCTTTGCGATCTTTTCTTTCTCCAGCACTGCCGAAAAACCGTCGCAGCGGAGCGGACAGAAATCCGCCACCCCGCCGGTCGCACGAATCGGCTCGATCGTGCCGCCCTCGTCGGCGAAAACGCCGTAGTTGGCGAAGCCGAAATCCAGCAGCTGCTTTGCCTCATTGTTGCGGATATCGCGGGTCGGCGCCGCCATGATGACGGCGATCAGCTGCATGCCGTCCCGCTTTGCCGTGGCGCTGATGCAGAATTTCGCCTTGGCGGTTGAACCGGTCTTCAGTCCGTTTGCGCCGGAATAAAAGCGCACAAGGCGGTTGGTGTTGGTCAGACCGAAGGCGCCGCCGCGGATGGTGTCCATCCAGATCGAGCTGTATTTGAGGATCAGCTCATGGCGGATCAGCTCCCGCGACATAATGGCAATATCCCGCGCGCTGATGACATGATTTGTGACCGTGTCATCCAGCCCGTTTGTATTCTCGAAATGTGTGTTTTTCATGCCGAGTGCCTCGGCGCGGGCATTCATCTGCGCGACAAACGCCTCCTCGCTGCCCGCGATAAACTCGGCAAGTGCGACGGCACAGTCATTTGCCGAGGCGATGACCACGCACTTGATCATCTCCTCCACCGCCATTTCCTCGCCGACCTTCAGATAGACCTGGGAGCCGCCCATGGATGCCGCGTGCTCGCTGACCGGCACCATGTCGTCGAGCTTGATCTTTCCCGCGTCGATCGCCTCCATCACGAGCAGCAGCGTCATGACCTTGGTGACCGAGGCGGGCGGCAGCGCCTCATCCGCATTCTTTTCAAACAGCACGCGCCCGGTGGACGCCTCCATAAGCACGGCGCTCCGGCATTCGAGCGGTGCGGTGAATTCCGCCGCGCAGACAGGCGCGGCAAGCACTGCGGCAAAACAAAGCAAAAGTAAAACAGCGATTCGTTTTCTGACCATAGCATTCTCCATTCCGCCGCACAGCGGCGATCTTTCTATGGTACAAGTATATTCATTTTTTCCCGGATTATATGCAAAAGACCGGAATCTGCCTTCCGGTCTTTTGCGTCTTTTCGATTTTTTCAGTCTTTGACCTGCCGCTCGAATTCGTCGCGCAGGATCGCCGCCGTGCCGATGTCACGGTACAGCCCCTTGATGAGCATGCTGCCGCGCGCCGTGCCCTCATACTGCATGCCGCATTTTTTCATGACGGCAAGGCTTTTTTCGTTGCCGATGATGAACCGCCCCTCAATGCGGTGCAGCTCCAGCGTATCAAAGCCGAAGCGCATCACTTCCCGCACAGCTTCGGTCACGTAGCCGCAGTTCTGGAACTCGGGGTTGACGACATAGCCGATCTCGCCGACGTTGTTCGAGAAATCGATCCGCGCAAACCCGCAGGTGCCGATCATCTTCTCTTCCTCACCGTCAAGGACGATCGCCCAGTCATAGCATTCGCCCGCCTTGTACTTGCCGATGACAAAGGCGAGATAATTCTTGGTGAATTCAATATCCGGGTGCGGACTCCACAATAAGTATTCGGTCGTCTCGGGCAGCCTTGCGTATTCGTACATATCAAACGCGTCAAACATCCGCATCGGGCGCAGAAACAGACGCTTTGTATGGAAAGTCGGCGTTTTTGCAAACACCTCATATATATATTCACGTTTCATAAAACGGTCTCCATTGATTTTGTCAAATCAGTATACCATATGTGCAGACGGAATACAAGAAAAAATAAAAATAAATTGCAACGCGACGAAAAAGATGCTATAATGTTAAGAAGTAACCCAAACGGAGATGACTTGACCATGGAAAAGAGATTTGCATTTATCGGCGCCGGCAATATGGCGTCCGCCATCATCGGCGGTCTGACCGACAGAGCGGCGGCAGACGCCGTTCCCGAGGCGCAGATCACACTGTTTGATAAAAACCCCGCGCAGTATGACCGCTACGGAACCGGCTTCGTCCGCGCATCGAGTGCGGCGGATGCCGCGCGCGATGCCGACATCGTTGTCCTCGCGATCAAGCCGCAGAACTACGCGGAGGTGCTGGACGAGCTCGGCAGGACCGACACGCACGGCAAGATCTTTATTTCGATCGCGGCGGGAATCTCGACGGCATTTGTCGAAACTTATCTCGGCAGCGATGCCGCCGTCGTCCGCACGATGCCGAACACGCCGCTGCTGATCGGCAAGGGCGTGACCGCGCTCTGCCGCAATAAAAACGTGAGTGACGCGCAGTTTGACCTCGTGGAACATATCTTCGCCTCGCGCGGCGCAACGCTGCGTCTTGACGAAGCGGATATGAATAAGATCATCGCGGCAACCTCCTCGTCCCCTGCTTACATCTTTCTGATGATCAAGGCGATCTGCGACGGTGCCGCCGCAGAGGGTATCCGATGCGACAATCTGCGCGATGCCGTCTGCAACATGGTCATCGGCAGTGCCGAACTGGCGCTGCACAGCGACAAGAGCTTGGACGAGCTGATCCGCATGGTCACTTCGCCGAAGGGGACGACCGAAAAGGCGCTCGAGGTCTTCTATGCCGCAGGCTTTGAAAAGACCGTTGCCGCCGCGATGGATGCCTGCACCCGCCGCGCGGACGAGCTTGCGCAGGGCTGACATATTTATCTCTGCGCCGTCATACGCTCTACCGAAGTAAAATGACAGGAGAGCGCCATGACAAAGCAAACCGACACTTTTCGCATCCCGAGACAGAAACGCGTGAAGCTGGTCACACCGCGCAGCGTCTACGCAAAATATACCTTGATCTACGCATTGTGCTATACGGCGGCATTTGCCGTCGGCTGCCTGCTGTTCCACGTGACCGGCGGCGCCGAAAATGCACAGTTTGACCGCCGCATTGCAGGCTGGTTTTCAGTGAGCCTTTCCGACTGTGCTGACGCATTTGATTTTGCAAAGCGTCTTCTGTCGTTCGGCGCACAGGATCTCATGCGGCTTGCGCTGATCTTCACGGCGGGGTTCACCGTATTTGTGTCCTTTGCCGTTGCGGGAATCCTGCTGTTCCGCGGGCTGTCCTTCGGCTTTGCGGTCAGCTATCTTGCGTCTCTCATCCGTCGGGATGCGTTCACACTGCCCCGCCCGATCGCCTCGCTTGTGCTGTTTTCGCTTTTCGGCGCGCTCACAGCCGCGCTGATGATCCATCTGTCGGTGCGCACAACGATGTTCTCGGACGAGTTCAAGGCGCTCTGCGGGAGGCCGCGCCTGATCCTGCGCTCACGGGCGCTGTACACCCAAATCCTGCGGTTCACGGTCGCCGTCGGGGCGATCCTGCTGTTAACGATGTTAAGATGCGCGCTGTAGCGCACGGAGGAAGTCAATGAGCCAAAAGAAGTTCAAACTGTTCGATTTTACGAAGGACGGCAAAGGCGTTTCCAAAGCCGAAATCGAGGACATCAAGCCGAATCTGTCCGGCTTTTTCAAGCAGTACAAAAATAAATTCAGCCGCCTGCTCAGCGTCAACATCTTCATGGTGCTCGGCAACTTTCCGCTCTTTTTTGCGGGACTTGCACTGGCGGGCTATGGCGCGATCCGCAGCACCGCGCCGGCATCTGTGCTCTATCCGATCGTCTCCGCAATGGAGAAGTTTGACCCGTCCCCGGTGAGCGCCGCGCTGAAAACAATCTTCGGTCTGCAATCACCGCTGACCGCGTTTTCTACCGGCTCGTTCATCCTGTTCGGGCTGTCGCTCCTCACGCTGTTCACCTTCGGACCGACCAATGTCGGCACGACCTACATTCTGCGCAACCTTGCGCGCGGTGACGCCGTGTTCATGTGGTCGGACTTCTGGTATGCGGTAAAGCGCAACCTGAAACAGGGAATCCTGCTCGGTATACTTGACCTTGTCGTCTCTTTCCTCATGGTCTTCAATCTGCGCTATTATTACAGCGGGCTGAACGGCGGCTTTACCGGCGGTATCATGTTCTACCTGTCGCTTGCCATGCTGATCTTGTGGTTCTACATGCGCTTTTACATGTACCTTCTGCTTGTCACCTTTGATCTCTCGATCCCGAAGATCCTCAAAAACTCACTGATCTTTTCGATCATCGGCTTCAAGCGCAATTTCATGGCGACGCTTGGCATTCTTGTCCTGCTGCTGCTGAACTACATGGTCTTTGTCTATGTCCAGCCGCTCGGCATTGTACTGCCGCTGGTGCTGACACTCTCCAACGGCGCGTTTATGTCCACCTATGCGGCATATTTCAAGATCAAGGAGATCATGATCGACCCTTATGCCGAAAAGCCGGAAACGCCGTCCGAAGAACCGCTTGCCAAAGACGATGTCTCAAATTGAAGATTCAATCCGAAACGGCGGCAGATGCAACTGCATCTGCCGCCGTTTTCTGCTTTCAAAGCGTGTCCAATTGATGAATGTAGGATTCCAAAGCGTCGCGATTGATCCAGGTACACAGAAAGGCGGCAATCTCCTTGGCGTTTTCCATTCCGAAAGCGCTTTTCAGTTTGCGCAAGTGGTAAAGGAGACCGTCTTTGGAGATGAAAAGCTCTTTCGAGATAGAATCCGCCGTTTTTCCGTCCATCAGCCCAAGCATCAGCCGCAAAGTCACCGTGTCTGCATAATTCAGCAAGTTTTCGAGCGTCATGAAGTGCTTGCGGGTGCAAATCAATCGGAAAATTTCAGCATCGGATACGGGCGTCATTTCCGAAAAGCGCATGCCGGGCGGGAAAGCGGCTTCGGTGGTATCGCGCAGCAGAAGACTGCTCTTCATAATGAAATGCAGATGCGCCATATCCTCATGTTTTGCCAGCATTCGATGGAGGCGAACAACCGCGCGCCCGCCGTCTTCATAATTCAGCGAAACGGAAGTCAATGCGGGCTTGTGAAGTGCGGCGAGCGTCGTATCCGAAAAGCCGAGCATCAGCATCTTTGCATTCCAATCCGGATCCAGTCTGTCGAGCACCCGCATCAGCGGCAAGGCGCAAAAATCATTGATGCAGATGAGACCGTCAATCCTGTCGCGGCACGAGACCAGCTCGGATATGCAGTCAACAAGTCCGTTTCCGAGATCGAAAACCAAAGGCTCCTCCGTGCCGTAGATCCGCTTGAAGGATTCGACACGGCAAATGTCGTGATTGCTTTTGAAATCGACTGCGAAAAGCGCAAGGTGACGACAGCCGCGCGCTTTCAGCAGCCCGACCGCCTCGCGCATGGCACCCGCAAGGTCGCTCATGACATAGGAAAACTCGTCCTCTAACATATTGTGGATATGATGTGCAAACACGATCGGCGAAAGAGGAAGTCCGACATATTCACTAAGCAGATTTGACGGTTCTTCATTTGAAGCGAGAAACAGAACCAGGGAAGAAGGCTCGCGCTGCAGCTCGTCCGCATAGGTCAGCACATCTTCGCGCGAACCTACAAAATAGCATTTGATGCGTCTTTTCGCCGCTTCCTCAACCAGTCCGGTCAGTTTTGCACGGTTCCAGCATGTCGGGTATTGATCCATACGACGGTCAATAAAAATCGGCATACGCTCACTCCTTTTTACCATTTTAGCACATACAAAAATGTATTGCAATTCTTTCGGGCGCTTTTTAAGCAATTCGAGCGTTTTTTACAAGGCTTGAAAAACTCTGCTTTTTTGCACAAGTTTTTTTCAACTTGTCGCTTCCAGACGCCCATGATACAATTTTAAAAAAGGAGGGATCGATCATGCGAAGATTCATCATTGCGGTACTGCTGTTCCTGGCGCTTATAACCTGCGTTTGCGCTGCAGATACCGTGTACCTGGACGGCACCGGACAAACACCCGGCGCATATACCTCGATTTCCGCCGCGGTAAGTGCGCTTCCGAGCGGCGGGACCGTTATGGTTACGGGTGATACTGTAATCGGATCGGCACAGGCAGGCGTAACGCTGCCGAAAGTCGGCGGCAAAGTCACAATTGTCGGCGAAGGCGATGTTACCCTTACTTTTGCGCGCTCGCTCTTTCTGAGCAGCGAGCTTGAGATCGACCACGTTACCCTACATTCTACGGCAACGACCAGCGGAAACATCCTGAGCTGCGGCAATACGCTGACCATCGGCGAAAACGTGCGCGTCACGGCGGCCGCCGGTGCGATGCTCCCCGCCCTATTCGGCGGTGCGGGCAGCGGCACTGTCAGCTACGACGCACACCTGATCGTGAAATCGGGAGCCTGGCGCTGCATTTACGGCGGCAACTACAGCGGAACCTTTAACGGCAATGCCGTTGTAGAGCTCAGCAATCTGGTTTCCAACGGCTCCGTTTCGGCAAAGAATTATTTGGGGAACTTTAACGGCACCCCCATGCTGATTGCCGACCTCAGAGGAAACAAGACCGTAACGGCAGGCATCTATAAAGAAACACCATCACTTCTGGTGGATGACGGATATGAAGGGATACGCATGGAAAACACATATATGCAGAGAAAAATCGTGTCGGCAGAGCCGCGCACCGTCTATGTGGACGGCACCGGACAAACAGACGGGGCATACACTTCCCTTTCGGCAGCGGTCGCCGAAATGCCCGGCGGCGGCACAATCATTATAGCAGGCAACACGGTCATTGCGCAAAATACGGTTTTGCCGGCTACAGGCAAGCTGTGTATTACGAGCAAGTACGAAAACGAAGACTATACCGATGTCGCAGCGCTGCAATTCAAGGCAAGCCTGACGCTCGGCGCAGAAACGGTATTCAAGGACATCGTTCTGGAAAGAACGCTCTACACCGGCGGCAATCTCTTTATCATTGCAGGCGGCAAGCCGCTGACGATTGACACCGGCGTTGTTTGCCTCAATTATACGGGCAAGCAGTACCTCTCCGTGATCGGCGGCAATTATAACACCGATTTTGTCGGTGAATCCAACATCACGATTAAAAGCGGCTTCTTCCGGAATGTATTCGGCGGAAATCACTACGGCACATTCAACGGCAACAGCTATGTGAACATTCTCGGCGGTTCCTACGAAAATGCGGTCGTCGGTGGCAATTTCACGGACAACTTTATCGGAGATGCGCATCTGACTTTTGCTGGATCCGCGTCCTTGCTGCACACCTCCGGAACGCAGGGAATCATCGGCGGAACGCTCGGGGACGTTGTTGGAAAGAACTGCATATTCACGGGCAACATCTATATGACGCTCGGCGGCGTGTGCGGCATCAATCACAATGTCATCGGTGCTTCCAGGAATAAGAACGCGTTTACCAAAGGCAATGTTGAAATCACAATTGAAGACAAAGCGTACGCGTTTTACTCCATCTACGCAGGCGGTTACATAAACGGTCTGGACGGCAGCACAAAAGTCATTGTAAACGGCGGCGACCTCAACGGCAGCCTTTTCGGCGGCAGCTATGCAGGCACGGTGACGGGCGACACCTGCATTGAGGTAAACGGCGGGAAGCTGTGCTATTACATGGTCAACATGTTCAGCTCATTTTCCTCCGTAGCCGGCACAAAAAATGTGTTCGGCGGCGGTGAAAAAGGCAGCATGGTCAATGGTTCATCCACGATTCGGTTAAACGGCGGCAGTGTTTACGGCGACATCATCGGCGGCGAATTTGAGGGTATATCGACTGTAAAAGGCGTCTCCAAGATCATCGCGACAAACGGAACGATTTTCGGAAAAATCAAGGCGGACGAGGCGGATATTGACCTGTCGGCAGGCGGCACGGTCAGCATCGGGGTCTCCTCCGACATCCGCAGGCTGACGGGCGGCGGCAAGCTTGTGCTTGCGCCCTGCTCCGCGCTTACCGTCGGTACGGTTTCCGGTGCAACGGAGGTTTCGATCAACGGAAAGCCGCTGCCTGTTGCGTACATCGGTGCGGCGAATATGGATGCTTCCGCGCAGCTACATTATACGCCGCAAGAAAACGAAGCGCTTATCAGAGACGGAAACACCTACTCTATAGACTTTACCGGCGCTTGCCGGACCACCGCAGTTACCGTAAAGCACAAGGCGGGGTTCTCCATCCGTCTGCGTCCCGGAAAGGCCACCACGGGCAGTTGGATTACGGCGGATGCCACAACCGATACTACGGCAACCTATACGCTTACACCCGGCCTGTATACCGTGACAGCCGTTTCGGACACAAACGGCGGGAATTACAAGCGAAAGGCGCTCTATTTGGACGGCAGAAGCGCTGTCTGTGCGCTGAATCTTGAATTTAACAAGCTGAATGCGGACGGTTATGACTACAAAACGGCATCCTTCCACTCAGACGAAATGCTGGAGAAATACTACAAGGAGACGGACCTTGCGGGCTATTTTCAGCCGGATACGCCTTTTTTCAACAAGCGATACGGCACATCCTCCGTTTACACAACCAATGAAGAAATCGCGGAATTTCTGCGCGGCAAAGAAGCAAATTGTGCATACATGCATGTCTACAGCGTCGCCACCTCCCCTTACGGATACGATGTCCCGCTTGCGCTCTTCACCATGGATGAAATCCCAGAGGGTGCAACGCTCACGGAAGCCGCAGCCATCGTCGGCAAGAGGAAGGGCCGCGACATCCTGATGATCAACGGCGGCACGCACGGAAATGAGCCGACGGGTACCGAAGGAACGCTTGCCTTTATATCCGAGCTATGCGGCGACTATGGTAAAACCGTGCTTGACGGCACAAATGTCGGCGCCGTCCTTGTGCTCCCGCGCATGAACCCGGACGGTTTCAAAGACTGGATGCGCGAAACGCCAAATCCTGCATTGGTGGACAATCTGAACCGGGACTATATGGCATTGTCGAGCGCCGAAGTATCCGGAATCGTTCATGCATACAACCTGTTTATGCCCACGTTCGTGCTGGATTGTCATGAAGCACTCGCAAATCCGCTATGGTCGGAAGGACAGCTGCAAACCGACATATATGATGCCGGTATCAAAGCGCAGTGCAACCTGAACGGGTACGGTGGCCCGCTTTCGGTCATTTACGGCGACCGGACGGCTGCAACGGTAGATGCAGAGAGGATTGCCATGCAGGCGATTTCGGATCTGCGTTCGCAGGGGCTCCGAACATATTACTACGAGACGGGCACCGGAATAGTCTGGAACACCAACTTCTTCGGCGCCTGCGGCTCCTATGCATATCTGCTTGAAATCCCCGGCATTACTGGCGGCGAAAGTTTTATTGCCCGCCGCACCTATGCACAGCTCTGCGGCATTCGGGCGCTGGTTGACATCGTACTGAAGATGGACGGCGAGATGGCGCGAAAGGTGGAGGCGGCGCGCGGGGAGGTCACACGCGGCGCACAGGTTTACGACGACAAAAAGGCGGTCATCCTTTCGAGTGCGGCGTCCAGAGCCGAAAACCGCAGATTTGAATGGAATAACCCGCTTGTCGGCGCGGATGCAACCGTGCGCGTCAAAGATAATCTTACTTATATGTATGACTTTGACACCGCCGTACGGTACCGGAAACTACCGACCGCCTATGTGTTCCCTGCCAATGCCACGGGCGTCAATGCCGTGCTGTCGCTGCTCGACCGCCATGACATCCGCTATAAAAAACTCGATGACGGCATGACGCTTGCTCTGCAATCCTACAGCGGCACCACCGCAGGTGCAACGCTGAACGCTGCCGCCGATGTCACCTTTGCAAACGGTGCATATCTTGTCCCGGTGGACGGTGTATGCGCATATATTACGGCGCTGCTCTTTGAACCCGATGTCGATGCCGGCGGCACCTACTGCTCATTTGCGCAAATCGGCACCCTTGCCGTTTCGGACATTTACCGCATGACGGACAGTTATATTGCGGCAAAGTCGGGCATGGCGGGAACCTACAAGGCAATCCATATCCCCGAGGGCAAAACGCTTGTATCGGCAGCCGTAGATGGCGTCGTATATGATTCCGTTGCCGTCGAGGGGAGCACCGCATTCATCATCGCCCCCGCAGCCGCCGTGTACAATGTTGAACTCACTTTCTCGGACGGTTCCACAGAGACCTGTCCGATCGGAAGCAAGTATGATTTCAACGGCGACGAAAAGCTCACCATCGCGGACGTGCTCCTGCTGCTGCAAAGCATCTTAGACGGCAAGCCGCTCGACGGCGATGTGAATGGCGACGGAAGCGTCAGCCTTGCCGATGTCCTTGCCCTGCTCAAGCAGATTTCACAGTAAAAAAGGTTTCAAAACCAAAAACCGCACCCTTTCAGGTGCGGTTTTTAACGTCTGTTATTACATGGTCGAGCGCTTATCAAGGATCTGCGCGTACTTCTGATAGAAGCTCTCATAGCAGCCTGCATCCAGCGCATCGCGGATCTTCTGCATCAGCTCGTTGTAGAAATAGAGGTTGTGCAGCACACAGAGACGCATCGCCAGCATCTCGCGCGCCTTGAACAGGTGGCGGATATACGCGCGGGAATAGTGGCGGCAGGCGGGGCAGCCGCACCCCTCGTCGATCGGGCGCGGGTCGTCGTAATACTTCTCGTTGTTGATGTTCATCTTGCCGTGCCAGGTAAACAGATTGCCGTGGCGTGCATTGCGGCTGGGCATAACACAGTCAAAGAAATCGACGCCGCGATGCACCGCCTCCAGGATATTGAGCGGCGTGCCGACGCCCATCAGATAGCGCGGCTTGTCATATGGCATATGCGGCTCGACCGCCTCGATGATGCGGTACATCTCGTCCGCCTCCTCACCGACGGCAAGACCGCCGATGGCGTAGCCGTCAAGGTTCAGCTCGGCGATCGCCTTCATGTTGGCGATGCGCAGGTCCTCGTAAGTACCGCCCTGGTTGATGCCGAACAGCATCTGCTTTTTGTTGATCGTATCCGGCAGCGCGCACAGGCGATCCATCTCCGCCTTGCAGCGGTACAGCCAGCGAACGGTACGCTCACTCGAATGCTTCACATAGTCGTAGGGCGCGGGGTTCTCGATGCACTCGTCAAACGCCATGGCAATGGTGGAGGCAAGATGCGATTGGATCTGCATGCTTTCCTCGGGTCCCATGAAGATGCGCTTGCCGTCCATGTGCGACGAGAAGCTGACACCCTCCTCGGTGATCTTGCGCAGTTTTGCAAGTGAGAACACCTGGAATCCGCCGCTGTCTGTGAGGATCGGTCTGTCCCAGTTGAAAAACTTGTGCAGCCCGCCGAGGCGGTAAATAAGATCATCACCGGGACGGATGTGCAGATGATAGGTGTTGGACAGCTCCACCTGACAGCCGACCTCGCGCAGATCCATTGTGGAAATGCCGCCCTTGACGGCAGCACTTGTGCCGACGTTCATGAACACGGGAGTCTGGATCGTGCCGTGAACGGTCTCAAATTCGCCGCGGCGGGCTTTGTTTTCGGTTTTCAGAATTTTGAACATAAATATTTCCTTTACACTCTGCCGAACTGTTTGTCCAGCGCGTATTTTGACAGATTGGTCACCACGGGTCTGCCATGCGGGCAGACCGTGAGACTCGGCGTGGTCAGCACCTTTTCAACGACGAAGCGGACATCGCTCTCGCTGTCGACGCGGCCGCCCTTCATCGCCGCCTTGCAGGATGCCTGATAAAGCGCCCGCTCATAGACGTCGCGGCGGGCAACCTCAATGTCCCCCGCCCCGCTTGCCAGGAGGTCTGCGGTCACGGTGACAAGGTCGGCAGCCGCCGTCGCATCCAGTGCGGCAGGGATCTGCGTCAGCTTGACGCGATGATCCGCATCCTCGGTCACAAAGACAAAGCCGATCGCGCCGAACTCGGCGCGGTAGTCGCACAACGCTGTGAAATCGCTCTGCGGCAGATCCAGCACAATGGGAACGAGCAGGATCTGCGGCGTGGGCGCTGCGCCGCGCAATTTTAAGCGCATATCCTCAAACAGAATGCGCTCATGGGCGGCGTGCTTGTCGATCACGACCAGCTTGTTGTCGGTCTCGACGAAAATGTAGGTATTGAATGCGATGCCGACAATTCTGTATTCGGGCAACGGCAGAATCTCCGCCACGGTGTCGGGTGTCGGGCCCTCAGCGGGAATATCCGTGCCGACAGCCTTTTCTTCGTCCGGAGAAGCGGCTGCTTTTTCATCGTGAGCAAATGCCGGTGCGTCCGCATCGGTCGGCAGCGGGATAGCGGTACGGAGATCTTCTGCCGGTGCAGATGTCGCCTCACGTACGCAGAACGCGGGCGCGTAAGAGGAATGCACCGCGCTGTCCGCCCCGAAGCCCTGCGGCGCAAACCGCGGCGCGTCGTCTGCGGTCGGCATAACTTTTGCCGGCGGCGCGGACGGTGCGGCAGTACGCTCAGTCGCCGCACGATTTGCGGCATTGCCGAAGGAGATGCCCCCCATGCGGTCGATGCGCCCCTGCTCCGGCATGGCGGCAAGGTAACTGAACCGATCCATTACCGGAACAAACGCATTTGACGTATGCATCTCGACGGACGGATCGCTGCGCAGGACAAGATCGGGTCTGTCCGTGTTCTTTTCCAGTGCGCTGCGCACCGCGTAATAGACCGTATCAAAGATGATCTTCTCATTGGAAAATTTGACCTCCAGCTTTGCCGGATGCACATTAACATCCACCGCCGCCGGATTCACATCAATAAACAGCACGCATGCAGGAAACCGCTCGGGCGCTATGTAGGAGGAAAACGCCTGCTCGAGCGCCGCCATGGCGGTGCGGCTCTTGACGTAGCGGTTGTTGATGAAAAAGTTCTGGAAATTGCGCGTCGGCTTGACATTATCGGGCGTGCCGATAAAGCCGTGTACTTCCACGCCCTCGCTGCGGCATTTGACCGGCAGCATGCGCCTTGCAAAGTCTCTGCCGAGCACCGAATAAATCGTGTTTTCGAGCTTGCCGTCCCCCGCAGTATCCAGTCTGATATTGCCGTCCGTGATCAGGCGGATGGCGATCTCGGGGTGCGAGAGTGCAATCTTCTCCACCGAGGCGGCAACCGCCGCAGACTCGGTGGCATCTTTTTTCAAAAACTTGCGGCGGGCAGGCACGTTGGCAAACAGCTGCTCCACCGTAATGGTCGTGCCGGACGGGCATCCCGCCTCACCGACCGAAACAATCCTGCCGCCGTCGGCATAGAGCATTGCACCGTTTGCCGCCTCGGCAGTCTTCGACAGGATGCGCACCTTGGAGACCGAGGAGATCGCGGCAAGCGCCTCGCCGCGGAAACCGAGCGTGAAAATAGCGGCAAGGTCTTCCGCCGAGGCGATTTTGCTGGTCGCGTGGCGCTTGAGCGCCAGCGGCATATCTTCGGGCGCCATGCCACACCCGTCGTCCGAGACGCGCATATAGCTGACGCCGCCGTTCTTGATCTCGACGGTGATCTTCTTTGCGCCTGCGTCGATGGAATTCTCCATCAGCTCCTTGATCACGGAGGCAGGTCTGTCCACGACCTCGCCTGCGGCAATGAGGTTTGCCACCTCAAAGCTCAGGACATTGATTTTTCCCATGCGGCGCACTTCCTTTCGCAAAGTCTCAGTTCAGTTTCTTTTTCAGCTCGTAGATCAGGTTCATCGCCTCGATCGGCGTGAGCGTGTTGATGTCGAGGGCACGCAGCTTTTCAGCCACGTCGTGCTCTTCATCCGAGGACAGCATCGACAGCATGTCAAATGCAGGTTCCTCTGGCTTCTTTTCAGGGCGTTCGAGCTTGATGTCGCCGCTCTCGATTGAATGCAGGATCTCTTTCGCGCGCTTAATCACCTCGGCGGGTACGCCCGCGAGCTTGGCAACCTCGATACCGTAGCTGTCATCCGCCGCGCCGCGCACGATCTTGCGCAAGAACGTGATGTCATCCCCGCGCTTTTTCGCCGCAATATTGTAGTTGACTACGCCCTCAAACTCGTCTTCGAGCACAGTCAGCTCGTGATAATGCGTGGCAAACAGCGTCTTTGCGCCGATCTTCCTGCCGAGCGTGTATTCCGCAACGGCGCGGGCAATGCTCATACCGTCGTAGGTGCTTGTGCCGCGCCCGATCTCGTCGTAGACGATCAGGCTCTGCTTTGTCGCATTTTTCAGAATATAGGCGACCTCGTTCATCTCCAGCATAAAGGTGGACTGCCCGGACGCAAGGTCGTCCGATGCGCCCACACGCGTGAAAATGCGGTCCACGACCGAGACAAGCGCGCTGTCAGCAGGGACAAACGAGCCGATCTGCGCCATCAGCGAAATCAACGCAACCTGCCGCATATAGGTGGATTTACCCGCCATGTTCGGACCTGTAATCAGCAGAAGCCGATTCTTGTCGGTGTCCAACGTCGTGTCGTTCGGCACAAAGTAAGAGTCGGAAATGAACTTCTCAACCACGGGATGTCTGCCGTTTTTGATCTCGATGCGCCCGTCTGTGCAGAAGTCCGGGCAGACATAACGGTTCTTGACCGCCACGGTCGCAAGACTGATATAGGTGTCGATCCGCGCAAGGTATGCCGCGCTCTCCTGGATGCGTGCGGAATTCTGCGCGAGATATTCGCGGATCTGCTGAAAGATGCTGTACTCCATCGCCGCGAGCTTATCGGTCGCGCCGAGGATGGTCGCCTCCAACTCTTTCAGCTCTTCGGTGATGTAGCGTTCGCAGTTGGCAAGCGTCTGCTTGCGTATGTAGGTCTCGGGCACAAGGTCGATCTGAGACTTTGCGACCTCGAGATAGTAGCCGAATACACGGTTGTAGCCGACCCGCATGTTTTTGATGCCGGTCTTCTCTTTTTCGCGCGCCTCGATCTCCTTGACATAGCCGGAACCGTTCTTTTTGATGGAACGCAGTTCGTCAATCTGCGTATTATAGCCGTCCTTGATGATACCGCCCTCGCGGATGGTGAGCGGGGTGTCCTCATCATTGATCGACTCGGCAAGCAGCTTTCGGATGTCGTCCAGCGTGTCAAGCGATGCGGCGATCTCGCGGAATTCCGCCGCATCCAGCAGCGCGATCTTCTCCTTCACCTCAGGCAGCACCGAAATGCTGCCGAGAATGCCGAGCATGTCGCGCGCGTTGGCAGAACCGTAGGAGATGCGCGCCATCAGGCGCTCAAGATCAAGCACAGATCCAAGCGTCGCAGCCAACTCCTCCCGCGCGGGGAGATCGTCATACAGTGCGCGGAGCGCCGCCTGCCGCCTTGTGATCTCCGGGATGCTGATGAGCGGGTGCAGGAGCCATGTGCGCAAAAGGCGCGCGCCCATCGCGGTCTTGGTGTGATCCAGCACCCAGAGGAGCGAGCCCTTCTTGTCCTTTGTCCGCATGGACTCGGTGATCTCCAGATTGCGGTGCGTGTTGATGTCAAATTCAAGATACTGCCCGTCGCTGTAAACATCCAGCTCCTTGATAAAGGAGATGTCGGTCTTCTGCGTCTCTTTGATATAGTCGAGCAGCGCACCGACCGCGCAGGTGCACTCGCGGCTCAGCCGCTCCGTGCCGTATGCGGCAAACTGCGCATGGACGATCTTCGGCGCGTCCGGTTTTTCAAAGCGGAAGCCCTGGTCGTATTCGACCAGCGCCTCGCTGCGCTCGGACAGGAACGTATCGAGCGCAGGCGCGCTTCCCTTTGCGACGTTGATCAAAATCTCACGCGGCGCATAGGACGCCAGTTGATTCTTCAGGCGGATGTCGCGCTCCGCGCCTGCACAGTCTGTGGCGTAGATCCGCCCGGTCGTGATGTCGGCAAAGCCGACGGCGGCAGAAGTTGCGCCGAGATAGACAGCCGCGAGGAAGTTGTTCTGCTTGTCCGAGAGCAGTGCCGTGTCGGTCACAGTACCCGGCGTGACGATCTTGATGACCTCCCGCTTGACAAGCCCTTTGGCAAGCGCGGGATCCTCCATCTGCTCACAGACGGCGACCTTATACCCTTTTTCCACAAGCCGCCCGATATAGACGTCCGCTTTGTGAAACGGAACGCCGCACATCGGCGCGCGCTCCTCCATGCCGCAGTCTCTGCCGGTCAGCGTCAGCTCCAACTCGCGCGAGGCGGTGTAGGCATCCTCGAAAAACATCTCATAGAAGTCGCCGAGGCGGTACATGAGGATAAAATCCTTGTATTGATCCTTTACTTCAAAGTATTGCTGCATCATCGGGGTATAGCCCATCGAAAGTCACCTCGCTGTCTCAAAAAAGTCAAATAAGGTCAAAAGATCAGTGGCAGCCGCCGCAGGAACCGCAGTTGCCGGTGCAGGCGCTTTGCGGGCGCTCGCCCGTGATCTGGAAGTTCAGCTCGTCGTTGACTTCCTTCATCAGGTTGCCGATCTGCTCCTCCGCCTGCACATAGGCGGTGTAGGCGGCATTGTTCACGATCTCATTGTAGAGCTCGCCGATGCGCTTCTTGACGGTCTCCATGAAGACCTCGTCCTTCTCGTCCTTCTGATACTCTTTGGCAAGTACGGCATTCTGCGTATTGTATTCAAAGATCGCCTGCTGGACGGCTTCGTCGTTATCGTAAACAGCCTTTGCCGCGTTTGCAGCCTTGACTTCGTCGCTGTCCTTCAGCAGCTTGCCGAGTTCTTCGGCTTTCTTTCTGATTTCTTCGGTCATCATTGTTCTATACCTCTTTATTGAATTATTTTTAAATTTCGGGTTCGCCGTGCAGGCAGAACGGCTCTGCGCGGGTGATGCGCACATTGACAAACTGCCCGGTCAAATCCGCGTCCGCGCGAAAATGCACGAGTTTGCCCGCCTCACTGCGTCCGGCGTACACATCGGGATCGTTTTTGCTTGCGCCGTCCACCAGTATGCGCAGGGTCTTCCCCACCGCGTCGCAGTTTTTCGCGTAGGAGATCTCGTCCTGTACTGCGAGAAGGCGCTGCATCCGTGCGGATTTAATATCGTCCGGAATCTGATTTTCCATACGGGCGGCGGGTGTGCCGCTGCGAGGCGAATAAATAAACGAGTAGATCATATCAAAGCGGACACGGCGCAGAATGTCCAGCGTCGCTTCAAAGTCCTCCTCGGTCTCGCCGGGAAAGCCGACGATGATATCCGTGGTCAGCGCAATGTCCGGCATGGCGGCGCGCAGCTTGTCCACGATGGTCAGATAGTGCGCGCGGTCATAGTGCCGATTCATCGCTTTCAGCACCGCATCGCTGCCGGACTGAAGCGGCAGATGAAAATGGCGCGCGGCATTGCGGCTCTTTGCCATCGCCGCGATCAGCTCGTCCGAAACATCCTTCGGATGGCTGGTCATAAAGCGCAGGCGGAAATCGCCGTCAATCTCCGAGATCTTCTCGATCAGCTCCGCAAAGCTGCAGCCGCCCGCAAAGGAGTTGACGTTCTGCCCGAGCAGGGTCACATCCTTGGCGCCCGCAGCAACCACATCGCGCACCTCATCGAGCACAAAATGATAGTCGCGGCTGCGCTCTCTGTCGCGCACATAGGGCACGATGCAGTAAGAGCAAAAATTGTTGCAGCCGTACATAATGCTGACCCACGCCTTGGTGCTACCCGTGCGCAGGATCGGCACGCCCTCACGAATCTCGCCAGCTGCTTCGCCGATGTGGAAGCCGCGGCGATGCCGGTCAAGCACCTCGCAGAGGTATTCCGGGAAGCGGTCGAGCACGGACGGTTCAAACGTAAAATCCACATAGGGATAACTGTTTTTCAGCTCCTCCACGCGATGCGCCTGCGCCGTCATGCAGCCGCAGACCGCGATGACAAGCTCGCTGTTCTTTGCTTTAAGATGCTTATACTGCCCGATCGTCGAGAGCGCCTTCTGCTCGGCGTGCTCACGGATGGCGCAGGTGTTGACCACGATCAGATCGGCGTCTTTTACGTCGTCTGTGACCGTATAGCCCATTTCCGCCGCCATGCCGCGCAGCTTTTCCGAGTCCGCCTCGTTCTGCTGGCAGCCGAAGGTCACGACCGCGGCGCGGCGCGTACGCCCCGCGTTCCGCTGCCGGACCGCCTGTATGTATTCGTTCATAGGTATCCTTTGCACAATTAAATTCATCATAATATTATAGCAAAGATTCCGACCGTTTGCAACAGATATTTTATCTTTCGATTTTCGGATTATGTTGTAAAAACAACTGCATTTTTCCGAAAAATCGTGTATAATAGATATATCGCAAAATCAAATAACGAAAAGAGGGATCACATCATGTATATTTCGGACGATATCCGCTATGCCGGCGTCAACGACCACGCCGTTGACCTGTTTGAGGGACAGTACACCGTGCCGCACGGCATGTCCTACAACTCCTATGTCATTCTCGACGATAAGATTGCCGTGATGGACACGGTGGACGCGCATTTCACGCATGAATGGATGGATAACCTGCAAAATCTGCTCGGCGACCGAAAGCCGGATTATCTCGTCGTGCAGCATATGGAGCCGGATCACTCCGCCAATATCGCAAACTTTATGAAGCTGTACACCGATGCCACGATTGTGTCCTCGGCAAAGGCATTTGCCATGATGGCACAGTTTTTCGGCACGGACTATGCCGACCGCCGCATTGTGGTCGGAGAGGGAGACACGCTCTCACTCGGCAAGCACACGCTTGCCTTTGTCACCGCCCCCATGGTGCACTGGCCCGAGGTCATTATGACCTATGACACCGCCGACAAGGTACTCTTCTCCGCCGACGGCTTCGGCAAATTCGGCGCGCCCCGCGCGGACGAGCCCTGGGCAGACGAGGCCAGACGTTACTATATTGGTATCGTCGGCAAATACGGTGCGCAGGTGCAGAGTGTGCTGAAAAAAGCCGCGGCGCTCGACATCGCGACGATCTGCCCGCTGCACGGTCCCGTGCTCTCGGAGAACCTCGACTACTATCTCGGTCTGTACAACACATGGTCATCCTACACAGTTGAGGATGAGGGCATCGTCATCGCCTACACTTCGATCTACGGGCATACGAAGAAGGCGGTCGAGCTGCTGGCGGACAAGCTGCGCGCAAACGGCTGTCCTGCCGTCAAGGTGTACGATCTCGCCCGCTGCGACATGGCGGAAGCTGTGGCAGATGCCTTCCGCTACAGCAAGCTCGTGCTGGCGACCACGACCTACAATGCCGAGATCTTCCCCTTCATGCACACCTTCATCACGCATCTGACCGAACGGAACTTCCAGGGGCGCACGGTCGGATTGATTGAAAACGGCTCCTGGGCGCCGCTTGCCGCCAAGATTATGCGCGAGCTTTTCGCAAAGAGCAAGAACATTGCTTTTACGGAGACCACGGTCACCATCCGCTCGGCGCTGAACGAAACCAGCACGGCGCAGCTCGACGCGCTTGCGGGCGAACTCTGCCGCGAATACATCGCGCAAAGCAGCGAGACCGCCAACAAGAACGATCTGTCCGCACTTTTCAAAATCGGCTACGGGCTGTATGTCGTCACCTCAAATGACGGCAAACGCGACAACGGACTGATTGTCAACACCGTGACGCAGGTCACAAACTCGCCGAACCGCATCGCCGTCGCCATCAACAAAGAAAACTACTCGCACCACGTCATCAAACAGACCGGCATCATGAACATCAACTGCCTGTCCGAGGATGCGCCGTTCTCGGTGTTCGAGACCTTCGGCTTTGCCAGCGGCAGAAACGTGGATAAGTTTGCGAACTTCACACCCCTTCATGCCGACAACGGACTTGCATTCCTGCCCCGCTATATCAACGCATTCCTGTCGTTGCGCGTAGAGCAGTATGTGGACCTCGGCACGCACGGTCTCTTCATTTGCAGCGTGACCGAAGCGCGCGTGATTTCCGATGCGCCGTCCATGACCTACGCCTACTATCAGGAGCACGTCAAGCCGAAACCGGAGACCGAGGGCAAAAAGGGCTTTGTCTGCAAAGTCTGCGGCTACGTCTACGAGGGTGACACGCTGCCCGAGGATTTCATTTGCCCGCTCTGCAAGCACGGCGCGGCGGATTTTGAGCCGATCACCTGAAAGGCAAACTCACAGCGAACCGAAGGTTCGCAAAGGAGTATAATCGACGTTGCAACAGTCGAAAACCTCGGTTTTCGACTGATAAAAATAAATGCGATGCCGCGGCATCGCATTTATTTTATTTCAGGTAAGACGAGATGTTCTGCATCGTCTCGCCAACGGCGCCGATCGCCTTTGACGCCGACTTTGCCAGCTTGCGCTTCTTCGGCTTCATCATGCTTTTCGCCGCCATGCCGACCGCCGCGCCGACCATCATGCCCGTGAGCGCCGCACTCGTCATCGTCGCCGTCTTCTTCTTGCTCATGTTCAGATTCATTTTTTCTTTCCTCCCGTCAAGAATAGTATGACGGGAAATGCAAAAAATATCAGCGTCAAATTTTTCTGTATTTGACAGGCGCAGCGGTATGTGGTATGATATGTATTGATTCTTTTTTGAAGCAGGGACTGCAAAATGATTATTTTAAGCACAACCGATCTGTCGCTTCGTTTCGGCACGACAACGGTTCTCGAAAATATATCCTTTTCGATCAATGAGGGCGACCGCCTCGGCATCATCGGCGTCAACGGCGCAGGCAAGACCTCGCTGTTCCGCCTCATCACCGGCGAATACACGCCGGACAGCGGCGCGGTCTACGTCTCCAAGGGCAAGACCATCGGTCTTTTGGCGCAGAATGCGGATATGACCGACGAGGTCGGCGGTGAGAGCGCGCTCGAACACATGTACCTCGCCTTTCCCGCTCTGCTGGCAGCCGAAAAGCGGCTTGCCGAGCTGGAGGATGCACTCGCAAAGCGCACAGACGTAACCTCAAGCAGTTACATCGCCATGACCGCCGAGCTTGCCGACCTCAGCCACAGCTTTGCGCAGAGCGGCGGGCAGTATTTCCGCGGCAAGTGCAAGAGCATTCTTGCGAAGATGGGCTTTGACGAGGGTATGATGGCGCTCCCCGTCACCAAGCTCAGCGGCGGTCAGCGCACGCGGCTGGCGCTTGCGCGCCTGCTCGCGTCCGAGCCGGACATCCTGATGCTCGACGAGCCGACCAACCACCTTGACGCCGAGACGATCGTCTGGCTGGAAGGCTTTCTCGCCGCCTACCGCAACACGGTGCTGGTCATTTCGCATGACCGCTACTTTCTCGACCGCGTGACAAACAAAACGCTGCACATCGAGCATCATACAGCAAAGCTCTACAACGGCAATTATACCGAGGCGCAGCGCCAGCGTGCCGAGAACCGCGAGGCGGAGCTGAGAAAATACAATCAGCAGCAGAAAGAGATCGCCCGTGTCGAGGCAATGATCGAGCAGCAGCGCCGTTGGGGACAGGAGCGCAACTTTGTCACCATCCGCGCAAAGGAAAACTATATCAAACACATGGACAAGGTGGAGAAGCCGACCGACGAGCTGAAGTCGATCCGCATGTCCTTCCAGAGCGCGCCGCCGAGTGCAAACGAGGTCGTCCGCGCGAACAACCTCTCCATGCGTTTCGGGGACAAGGTCGTTTTCCGCGATCTGACTTTTCTCATCAAGAAAGGTGAGCGCGTCTTCTTTGCCGGACCGAACGGCTGCGGCAAATCCACGCTGATGAAGGTGCTGGTCGGCAAGCTCGCGCCGACAGGCGGCACGGTAGAGCTCGGTTACAACATCAAGGCGGCGTACTACGACCAGGAAAACCAGAATCTCGACGAGAATTCGACCGTGCTTGACGAACTCTGGAACGCCTATCCGACCCTGACCGAATACGACATCCGCAGTACGCTTGCGCTGTTCCTGTTCAAATATGAGGACACCGAAAAGCGTGTTGCCGACCTGAGCGGCGGCGAGCGCGCGCGGCTGACGATGGCAAAGCTGATCCTCTCCAAGGTCAACCTGCTTGTCCTTGACGAGCCGACCAACCACCTCGACATCGCCTCCCGCGAGGTGCTCGAAGACGCGCTGCGCGAATTTGACGGCACGCTGATCTGCGTCTCGCACGACCGCTATTTCATCGAAAAGCTGGCGACAAAGATCATTGAGATCATGCCCGCAGACTTTCCCTGCTCGACGTTCATCTTCACGCCTGCCGCCTACGACACCGACATTTACGCAGCCTACCGTGCAAAGCGCGAACTGCTGTTCTCCCCCGAAGCGGCGCTTGCCGCCGAGCCGGCGGAGCAAAAACCCGAGAACACCGGCAGCAAGGAAAATTTTTTGCAGCAGAAGCGCGACGTTGCCGAAAAGCGCAAGGAAGAGCGCAAGCTGGCTGCCTATCGCCGCGAGATCGAGGAGCTGGAAGCTGAGCTCGCACGCGTGACCGACGAACTCTACGGCGACGCGGCAAGCGACTATATCCGCGCGGCGGAACTGGATGATCGCAAGACGGTGATCGAAGACCGTCTCCTGCAGCTCTACGAATGGACGGAGGAATAAAATGAACATCCGACACGCAAATCCAGCCGACCTCGACCGCATCATGGAGATCTACGACCGCGCGCAGCGGTTCATGCGCGAGACCGGCAACCCCACGCAGTGGAGCAAAGTCTATCCGACCCGCGAGCTGATCGAGGGCGACATTGCAAGCCGGATCTCCTACGTCGTCACAGACGATACCGGAACGGTACAGGGCGTCTTCGTCTTTGTCATCGGCAAAGACAGGACCTACGCCGTGATCCGCGGCGGCGCATGGAAAAACGACGATCCATACGGCACGATCCACCGCATTGCCGCAAGCGGCGAAGTCCCCGGCGTCTTCGGAACGGCAATCGACTATTGCAAAACCCGCATCAACAACCTGCGCATCGACACGCACGAGAACAACCGCGTGATGCAGCACCTCATCACAAAAAGCGGCTTTACCTTCTGCGGGCACATCACCGCCGATGACGGCACGGACAGACTGGCATATCAATACACAAAGTAAATGCAAAAAAGGAACGCAGATGCGTTCCTTTTTCACTTGATTCAGTCAATGTCTTCAATCACCGTTTCGGGCGGCGTAGTGAGCAGCGCGGGCGACGCAACAAACTTGCGGATCAGCTTGAGCGCCGATGCAAAATAGAAGCCGTCGCAGATGCGCTCGTCGGTGACGACCTTCACGTCGATCATGGTACGGCGCTCCACGGCACCGTTTGCGTTCATCACATTCTTGTGATACTTGAGTCCGTAAGAGATGAACACCGGCAGATTGCCGAAGTTGTAGAGGTGGTGGTAGATCGGCGGAATGCCGAGCGAACCCATGCTGGTGATGATCATCGAGCCGTGGAATGGGCTGACATCCAGCAGTGCCTGCGGCAGCCAGCCGTGATAATCAAGAAATTCGAGCAGACGCACCGTACCGCGGAACAGGATGCCGGGCAGACGGGTCAGCCAACGCGCCGTCTTGTCAAAATCGGTATTGCTGCCCTCCGCCGTCGCCTTTTCAACCACGGCATTGAATTTTTCATAGACATCCGTGATGGTGTCGGTCGGCTCAAAGCGAACCTTGATCATCGTGTCCGGCGCATCCAGCGACATTTCCTTTTTCACCGCCATGTTGATTTCAATCGTGTTGCGGTGATAGATCTTCTGCCCGGAGCAGAAGCGGTTGATGCCGGGGCGCATGGAAATCGCGCGGATGTATGCGGCGATAAACACATGCAAAACGCTGATGCTCTTATATCCCTTTGCGCGCATCTCGCGCAGGAACTTGTCTGCCTCGGTGATGTCGATCGTATCGGCAATCTGATTCTGCGCATCGTTGCGCGTGCGCATGATGTACGGAATGACATAGGACATGGGCGACATCGTGCGGACGCGTCTGCCGTCCTTTCGGTCGCCGAAGCGGCGTTTCTTACTCATATACGGTCCTCCGGGTCATGAAATCCGAGTTCTATTATGATATTATAGCACAGTATAACCGAAAAGGCAAGTGTCGTGTCGATTTTTCGGGAAAGTGCGGCGCTCAGCCGAGATCGACGGCGCAGGCTGCGTCGGCGAACGGAAAATGCGTCGCCGCACCGGGGATCGGCAGACCGTCCGCGCCGAGCGGCTTGATGTAGATCTCGCCCGCCACCTGATAGCAGACGACAAGTGTGCGCCCGTCCTTTGTCAGGATCATATGCCGCGGTTTCTCTGCCTCAACAGGCTCCTGCAATACCTTCGAGAGCAGCCCGTCCGCGCCGACCCGGAAGTAGACCAGCGACTCGCTGTATCGGTTTGCTGCATAGATCGTTTTTTCATCCGGCGAAAGGCAGATTGCCGAGCAATGGCTCTTGCCGACAAAGCCCTCCGGCAGCGTGGAAATGCGCTGGAGCAGTTTTTTCTCCGGCATGGCATAGACCAGCACCTCGTTGGACAGCTCGGTCACGACATAGAGCAGACTCTCGTCATGATTGTAGACCGAATGGCGCGGATGCTGCCCGCGCTCGGTATAGATGCGATCCTTCTCCCGCACGGTGCCGTCTGCGATCTCATAAAAGTAAATGATGTCAAGCCCGACATTATTCACCATCAGCGTATCCTCGGCTTGATTGACATGTACGAAGTGGGCACGCGTGATGAGGCTGTCATCGCCGGTCTCGTTGACCTGCAGCAGCTTGCCCGCATGATGAAACTTGCCGTCCTTATCAAGTGTGGCATAGATCAGATGCCCGGAGCCCCAGCAGGCGCCGAACAGCATGGCATGCTTCTCCGAATAGCAGACGTGGCACAGACAGCCGACACCGTCAAACCGCAGACTGTCGGTCTTGCGATAGCCGTCGCCGTCCTTAACATAGGCGGTAAACACCGCATAATCGTCGTTTTCCGTACCGGCAAACAGACGGTCACCCGCCGTGCAGATAAAGCTGGGGGACTCCACCGCGTCCGCCCAGACAACCTTGCCGTGCTCGTCGCACTTGACGAGATTTTCACGTCCCGCAGGACCGTAACCCGAGATCAAAAGCTCCATAGTTGACTCCTTTTCGGCGCGAAGCGCCCTGTGATAGATGAACGTCAACATCATACCATATCCGAAGTAAAAAAACAAGCGGTGCCCGCAGAAAAGCACCGCTTATCTTTTTATTCTGCCGATTCAAAGGTGAAGACCGTCATGTAGTCGTACTTCTCACCGCGGCGCAGGATCGTGCGCTCGTAGGTGGGGCTGTCCGGCTCATACTGCGGCTCGATGCAGATCGCCTGCCGCTTATGCTGTTTGACGCCGCCCTTGAACGGGATCGGTCCGTTCAGGATATTCGAGGTGTAGAACTGGTCACAAGGCATATCGGAGGACACACGCAGCGTCAGCCCCTCGCAGGACGCCTCGGCATGCACCATCAGGTCTCTGCAGAAGAGCGTCTCACGTTTCTTGCCGTTGATCCAGTAATTGTGCCCGTAGCCGCCGATGTTGCCCATCTGCTCGTTCGGCACATCAATATCCTGTCCGATCAGCTTTGGCTTGCGGAAGTCGAACGGCGTGCCGACAACGTCAATGGTATACCCAAGCGGAATGCGCAGAAGGTCGACCGCCGTGAAGCGATCCGCGTAGATCGTCATCATATGGTCCTCGATCGTGCCCTTATCATAGCCCTTGAGGTTGAAATAGGAATGATTGGTCAGGTTGACGTAGGTGTCCGCATCGCTGACCGCCTCGTAATGGATCGCGAGGCTTCCGCCGACGAGCGTGTACGTCACCTTCACGTCCAGCGTGCCGGGATAACCCTCTTCCCCGTCCGGGCTGGTGTAACTGAGGACAAGCGATTCCATGCCGTCCTTCTCTTCGACCGCGGGCGTCCAGACCTTGCGGTCAAAGCCGGAAATGCCGCCGTGATTGTGGTTGACCTCATGGTCATTTGCCGCCAGCTTGTATTCCTTGCCGTTCAGCGTAAAGCAGGCATTGCTGATGCGGTTGGCATATCTGCCGATAATCGCGCCCTGATAGGAATTATCGTTTACATAGTCGTCCAGCGTGTCAAAGCCGCAGACCACGTCGCGTCCGTGCGTCAGGATCGACTGAATCCTGCCGCCGTAGTTGAGGATCGTGATCTTCACGCTGTCGCTTGCCAGCGTAAAAGCATAAATCTCACTGCCGTCCGCCAGCTTGCCGAAAAGCCGTTTTTCCATATGTGTTTCACTCCGTTTCGGATCGTTTTACTGTCATTTTTATTGTAGCGTGCAGGCAGGATGCCGTCAAGACAAAGAAACGAATAAAAAATCCGCATTTTTTCACTTTCGTGTTGAAAAACGTCGAAAACTGTTGTAAAATTATACACAAAATGAAATATATAGAGAACATATCAGAAAGGGGCGGTCGGCATGGGTATCTTTTCAAAAAGACCTTTGCTTGCCGCCTGCGCTGTTTTTCTTGCCGCAGGTCTCTGCGGCATCGCGATGAACACAGAGCTGCGACGGCTCGGCATGCTCGTTCTCGGTATCGGCATTCTTCCCGCTCTTGCCTGCATGCTCTGCTTTCCGCAGCTGCGGCGCGGCTTTTTCACGCTCCTTCTCTGCCTGTCCTTCGGCATCGGAGCGTTTTTCCTGTCGCATATGTTCTTTGACCGGACGCTCGCGCCGCTGGAAGCGCAATCCGAACCCGTAAGCCTCACTGCAACAGTCACAAAAACCATTTATACCGCCGACTATCTCACGGTTTGCACAGCCGATGTAACGCAGTTCGGCGATCGGAATAAGCGCTTTTCCGCCGAACTGAACTTTGAGGGCGAAGTCGACCTCGAACCGGGCGACGTGATCGCTGCCGTCGCCGACTGTACGCCGTTTTCGACCGACCTCTACGGCTACAACCAGCGGAACAGCCAGATCTCGCACGGCATCCTGCTCTCCTGCGCCGTCACGACATACACGGTCGTCGGCAAGCAGGAGCCGCCGTTTTTCACGCGGCTGCAAAGCGCAATCGCCGCGCGGATCGACCGCGCATACAAGACCGAGACCGCTGCCATGCTGAAGGCGCTGCTGATCGGCGACAAGGACGGACTTGCAGACAGCCTGAAACGCGATTTCCGCCGTCTCGGCATCAGCCACATTCTCGCCATCAGCGGCACACACTTCACGGTATTGCTCGGGCTGTGCGCGCTCCTTTTGCGCCTGCTGCGACTGAATAAAAAGCAGATCTATTTTCTGCTTATCCCGGCGGCACTTCTGTATATGGGCATTTCCGGCTTTTCGGCATCGGTCTGCCGCGCCGGGATCATGGCACTGCTCACCTATCTTGCCTTTCTGCTCGGGCGGGCACGGGACGCCTACACCGCGCTCTTTATCGCCGTCTGCATTCTGATCGCGGTGCATCCGTATGCGGTGCTGGATGTCGGGCTGTGGCTCTCCTTCGCTGCGACCTTTTCCATCCTTGCGTTGTCCGAGCTGTTTGCCAAAGTGACGCTGCGCGCCGGTCGCGCCGAACGCCTGCTTTCGTTTTTGTTCCATCTGTTTTTCAATGTCGCTGTCACGGTTGCCGCATTTTTCGGCACGCTGCCGATCACGGCGCTCTGCTTCGGCGAGACTTCCCTGATTGCGCCGCTTGCCAATCTGTTGATCGTACCGCTGTTTGAGTTGTTTCTCTACTTTGCACCGTTCGCCGTTCTGTTTTCCGGCTTGACACCGATGGTGCATCTGACCGAGTGGGCATGCACATGGATCTGCCGTGCCGCCGCCGCGTTGGCAGACCATGACGATCTTGTGTTTTCTCTGCAACAGCCGGCGGTTTTGCCGATCGCCGTCACCGGCGTCCTGCTCACGCTGCTGCTCCTCGCGCCGAAGCTGAAGCACCCGCGCCTTGCCATCCTGCCCGCAGTGCTGACGCTTGTCACGCTTGCCGTCTATATTCCGCTGTTCAACATGTCCTTCACCGCAGCCGACCGCGCCGTATTTCTGACCGAGGGCAAAAACGATGGTTTTGTCCTGTCTTCCGGCGGTGAGACGCTGTACATCGACATTTCAACCGGCGCATCCGCGCCGACGCGCCGTGCCGAAGCTGTTGCCGAGGGGCTATATGACCCGGAGCTCGACGGCTATTTGCCGACGCATTATCACATGCGGCATATCAACACATTCAACAAGCTGGCGGCGCGGACGCACATCAAACGGCTGTATCTGCCGCCCGCTGTACGCGAATCCGATTACAATGTGCGTGCGGCGCTCGCCGCGACCGCAGAGCGAAACGGCATCGAAATCATAGAGCTTGCCTATGACACGCCGTTTGCATTTGAAAACTGCACAGTGACACTGGCCGAACCGCAGCTGCTCAAACGTTCCACACATCCCGTCATCTGCCTGTTGGTTACCGCAGACGAAGACGAGCTCCTTTATCTCGGTTCCTCTTTCGGCGATACGGCACTTGACTTTCCGGCACCGGTGAGCGATGCGGGACTTGTTGTGCTCGGGCAGCATGCGCCGATCACCAAACATGAATTCAGCCTGAAAACCGACGGGATCCTGCTGCTTGCAAGCGAAGAAATCGCCAACTTTGCGGACTTTGACAGCGAGGCACTGGTTCTGCGGCAAAACGGCAGCTTCACCTACTGCTTCGGAAAGACGAAATAAAAATGTTGAAATTTCAAAAAAGCGTGCTATAATAGTATGATGAAATCCAATGCAAAGGAAGTCTTTACAATGACGAAAATTGATATTATCTCCGGCTTTCTCGGCGCAGGCAAGACCACGCTGATCAAAAAGCTGCTCTCCGAGGCGCTCGGCGGCGAGAAGGTCGTCCTCATCGAGAATGAATTCGGTGAGATCGGCATCGATGGCGGATTCCTCAAAGATTCCGGCGTACAGATCACCGAGATGAACTCCGGCTGTATCTGCTGCAGCCTGGTCGGCGACTTTGAGAAGTCGCTCGGCGAAGTGCTGGACACCTATCATCCCGACCGCATCATCATCGAGCCGTCCGGCGTCGGCAAGCTCAGCGACATCATCGCCGCTGTGGAAAAGCTGCACCGCGACGACATCAGGCTGAACAGTTTCTCGACGGTTGTGGATGCCAAGAAGTGCAAAGTCTACCTCAAGAATTTCGGCGAATTCTTCTGCAACCAGGTGGAGAACGCACGCGCCATCATTCTCAGCCGCTCGCAGGATGCAACCGAGGAAAAGCTGGCGGAGACAACCGCGCTCCTGCGCGAGCTGAACGCGGAGGCAAACATCATCACCACGCCCTGGGATATGCTGGATGGCAAGCAGATTCTTCACGCCATGGAACACGCAAAGCTTCTGAAAAAAGAGCTGGAGCATGAACTGGAGGAACACGAGCACGAGCATCATCACCATCATGACGAGGACGGCGAATGCTGCTGCGGTCATCATCATGATCACGACGATGACGACGATCATGATGAACATGAGCATCACCATCATCATAACGAGGACGAGCACCATCACGACCATGATGAACACGAGCACGAGCACCACCATGACCATGACGACGACCACGACGAATGCTGCTGTCACGACCATGACCACGAGCATCATCACGATCATCACGGGCATCATCATGCAGACGAAGTATTCACCTCGGTCGGCTTTGAGACCGTGCGCAAGTACACGACCGACGAGATCCGCGAGATCCTGTCTGCCCTCGGCGACGAGGCGCGCTTCGGCTATATCCTCCGCTCCAAAGGCATCGTTCCCGCAGCGGACGGCTGGATTCACTTCGACTATGTGCCCGAAGAGTCCGACGTGCGCATGGGCAGCGCCGATGTCACCGGCAAGATCTGCGTGATCGGGTCGAAGATCAACGAATCCGAGCTTGCAAAGCTCTTCAAAATCTGATCGGAGCATATCATGGAAGAAGTACAGGTCTATCTGTTCACCGGCTTTCTCGACGCGGGCAAAACGAAGTTTATCCGTGAGACCCTGCAGGACAAACGATTCAACGACAAAGAGCCGACGCTGCTGCTCGTCTGTGAGGAGGGCGAAGAGGAGTACGAACCGGACGCCCCCTATATGAAAAACGTCACGATCCGCACACTCGGGGACATGTCCGAATTCAACGAGGAAAACCTTAAGCGGCTGACCGCCGAGGCAAAGGCAACCAAAGTCGTTGTGGAATACAACGGCATGTGGATGCTGAACGATTTCTATCAGCTGATGCCCGAGGAATGGGTCGTGTACCAGGAGATGATGTTTGCCGATGCCAACACCATCGAGAGCTACAACGCCAACATGCGCAACCTTGTCTATGACAAGATAAGCAGCTGTGAGCTGGTCATCTTCAACCGCTGCAAAAAAGATGTGGACAAGGATGCCCTGCACAAGCTGGTGCGCGCCATCAGCCGCAAGACCGATATTGCCTACGAATACACCGACGGTACGGCGGAATATGACGACATCGTCGATCCGCTGCCCTTTGATCTGAACGCCGATGTGATAGAGATCGCCGACCGCGACTATGCGCTCTGGTACCGCGATACCACCGAGGACATGAACAAGTATGACGGCAAGACCGTGTCCTTCACAGCCCTTGTTGCCATCGGCAAGGAGTTCCCTGCCGACACCTTCGTCGGCGGCAGAAAGCTGATGACCTGCTGTGCAAACGATGTGATGTTTGCAGGCTTTGTCTGCAAGACCGAGCATCGCGATACGCTGAAGAACGGCGACTGGGTCAAGGTCACCGGCAAGATCGAGATCCGCTTCAATGCGCTCTACGGCAGAAAAGGTCCGGTCATTCACGCCGAAAAGATCGAGAAGACCGCAGCGCCCGAAGAACCGGTTGCAACCTTCTATTAAAGTCAAACAAGATCAAAAAAAGAAGCTGCAATGCAGCTTCTTTTTTCATCGTTTCAGTCAAGCAGAATGCGGCGCAGATCGGCAACGCTTTCCGCGATCCGCCAAGCGCCCGCCGCGGCAAGCTCCTCCCGCGAGCCGTAACCGTAGAGCACGCCGACCGCATCCATATTGCATGCGCGTGCGCCGCGCACATCATATTCGCGGTCGCCAATCATCAGACACTTGTCGGGCGCGGGATTTCCGATGTTCCCGAGCACATAGCGGATCACGGCATCCTTGGTCGCGCGGGTCTCTTCCATGTCAGCCCCGCCGATAAACGAAAAATATTTCGTCATATCAAAGTGGTCGAAAATCTGCTTTGCAAACAGCTCCGGTTTGGAGGTGGCGACAACCGGCTTGTATCCCGCGCTTTGCAGATCCCGAAGCAGCGCCGGAATGCCCTCGTAGACCGTGTTCTCGAAAATGCCCCTGTCCGTGAAGTACTCCCGGTACAGCCGCAGCGCCTCGCGCGATTTTTCGGGCGAAAAACCGCAGTAGCGCGCAAAAGAATCGAGCAGCGGCGGTCCGATAAACCGGTGGTAAAAGCTCCGTTCTTCAACCGGCGCACCGAGCTTTCGTAGCGCGTACATCACGGAATTTGTGATGCCGAGTGCAGGATCGGTCAGCGTGCCGTCGAGATCAAAAAGGATATAATTGCGCTTTACCATTTCCACAGATTTTTCTGATCAAGAATCAGCTTGACGAGCACGGCACAGATGATGCCCGCCAGCGCCTGCATCAGGTTGCTGACAACACCGGCAGCTGCGCCGAGTCCGAGCCCGAGGAAGGTCGCCTCAAAGCAGAAGTAGCCGCCAACCATCACAGCCTCGGCAAGTACGCCGCTCACCACAGACTTGACCACGGACTTGCCGGGAACAGCCTTTGCCGCAAAATAGGCAACAACCGCCATCAGTGCCTTGATAACAAACGTGCCGGGAACATAAGCAACATAGCCGAGCGTCAGATCCGCCAGCGCCGGACCGAGACCGGCGGCAACCGCGCCGTAAGCAGGTCCGAGCAGCCAACCGGCAAGCAGGACGATGCAGTCGCCGAGATTGAGATAGCCGCCGATGGGCGACGGAATGTGAATAACCAGTGTCGCGCAGTATGCCAGTGCAGCAAACAACGCCGCAAGAACAAGTTTCTTGACCTTCATGATGTTCCCTCTTTTCGGAATGATTCTTCCTGCATCATAGCACAGCCGGCGCACAAAATCAATGCAAAACCGTTGTTTTCGGCAGTATTTCGTGTTATACTGTAAAAAAACGATATTTTTTTGGGGAGAACGCACAGATATGAATGTCACGGAACGCTTTTTGCATTATGTTTCCTTTGAAACCACCTCCGACGAAGACGGCACGGCATCGCCCACAACAGCGGGACAGCGCGTCTTCGGCGAATTTCTCGTCAAAGAGCTTGCCACAATCGGTATGACCGACGCACGCATTGACGAAAACGGTTATGTCTACGCCTTTTTGCCCGCAAGCGCCGGGCATGAAGCCGATCCCGCCATCGGGCTGATCGCGCACATGGACACCTCGCCCGATGTCAGCGGCAAAAACGTCTGCGCCTCGATCGTCCGCTATACGGGCGAAGATCTGACGCTTGCAAACGGTGAAGTCCTGTCTGCAGCACGCTTCCCGTCCCTCGACGACTATGTAGGCAAGGATCTGATTGTCACCGACGGCACAACGCTGCTCGGCGCGGATGACAAAGCCGGCATTGCCGAGATCGTCTCCGCCTGCGCACATCTGCTCTCCAACCCGGAGATCCCGCATCGCGCCGTTGCGGTCTGCTTTACGCCGGACGAAGAGATCGGCAGCGGCGCTGACCTGCTGGATCTCGGCGCATTCCCCGCCAAGGAAGCGTACACCGTGGATGGCGGCGAGATCGGCGAGATCGAGTATGAGAACTTCAACGCTGCATCCGCGCGCGTGACCATCCACGGCGTGAACATCCATCCCGGCTCTGCCAAGAACCGCATGAAGAACGCGGTACTGCTCGCGTCCGAATTCATCTCGATGCTGCCGCCCGCCGAAACGCCCGCACACACAGAGGGCTACGAGGGTTTCTACCATGTCTCGGACATTCGCGGCAACGAAAGTGAAACCGAGCTGAAAATGCTGATCCGCGACCACGACCGTGCGTCCTTTGAGCGCCGCCGCGCATTTCTTATGAACCTCTGTGAATACCTGAACGGCGTGCACGGCGCAGGCACATTTGACCTGACGGTCACCGACAGCTACTACAACATGAAGGAAAAGATCCTGCCGCACATGCACCTCATTGAAAATGCGGCATCCGCCATGCGCGCCTGCGGCGTCACGCCGAAGATCGTCCCCATCCGCGGCGGCACGGACGGCGCACGCCTTTCCTTCCGCGGGCTGCCCTGCCCCAATCTTTCGACAGGCGGCGTCAATTTTCACAGCATCCACGAGTTCATCCCGGTTTTTGCACTGGAAACCATGACCCGCGTACTCATCACCATCGCCGAGGGCGAATTTGCAAAGTAAAAACGCAAAAAAGAGACCGCAGACATGATACCTGCGGTCTCTTTTTTGCGTTATCTGGATTGCATGTTGTAGAGCATCTGCACAGTGGATGCGCGATCAAGCAGCGCCGACGGGCGGATCGCACCCTCGCCGTCACCATTGAACACGCCTGCCGCCGTCAGCGCGTAGACCGCCCCGCGCGCCCATGTGGGAATCGCGCTGTCGTCGGCAAATACGCTGACCGCTCCGTCCGTTTCATAGCCGAACACATTGTTGATCAGCACGGCAGCCTCGGCGCGCGTGATGCAGTCCTTCGGCGCAAAGCAAAGTGCGCCATCCACCTCACGTCCGCCGACATAGCCCATGCGCTGTGCGGTCGCAATATAGGGGCGGTACTCCACAGCAATCTCGCCGTTGTCGGCAAACGAGGTCTCCGCATCGGTCAGGGTGGACACGCCGAGCGTCTTCATCACCATGGTGACAAACTCCTCGCGGCTGACCGCATCGGTCGGGCAGAAGCAAAGTCCGTTCTGATACCGCACGGCGGTAGCAATACCTGCATCATAGAGCGCGATCGCCGCGTTTTCGCACCAGTGTCCCTCCACATCGGTAAAATGCGTGTCGCTCTTGCCGACATGCACCGATACGGTCTGCGTGCCGGAATAGTTGCCGTACTCGTCGCGTACCACAACGGTAAAGTCGTCACTGCCGGTATATCCGGCAGCGGGCGCATAAACATACGCCCCGCGTGCGCGGTCGGTCAGCGTCAGAATGCCGTGCGCCGGGTATTCCACGACCTGAAAATCAAGGCTGTCCCCCTCCGGGTCGCGGGCAACAAGATTGCCGTAGCACGCAACACCGCGATAGGTTTTGATCGCGGACGTCTCTGCAGCAAGCGTCGGCGCATAGTTGACGGTGTCAAGCAGATTCAGCGTGCACGGAATCTCAGTGTCGTCATGCGTAAAGGTGCAATTTGTATAGTGCACCTGTTCGTTTGCGGGGACAAAGCGCAAGACGGACAGATATTCGGATCGGATGGTCTGCCCTTCGGCAACCTGCAGCGTGCCGAGTTTCAGCACGCCGTCACTTTCGGGCGGAAGCGCACTCACCTTGACGGAATCCACTGCAGAAAGCCCGAGGCATTTTTTGAAATCCTGCTCGGAAAAATAGATGTCACTGTAGACAAGCCCGCTTTTGATCAGCGTATTTCGCTTGGACAGCACATTCAGCGCGGGGGAAACGATGGCAGATGCCGATGCCGTGATCAAAAGGGCGCACGCGACGACAGCGGCAAGCAGCAGCCGAAAATTCTTTTTCATAAATCAGTCTCCTTTGAACTCTTGGTATGTTCGTCTTCATTTTTTCCCGCAAAGCGGATTTTATGCAAGGATGACCCAATTTACACCTGCCGCATAGAATGAAAGTGAGCCTACGGCTCAATTCCGGAAAGGTTTTACTTCAGAAAATGATGTACGATATGAATCAATACGGCGCCACACCGCGCGACAGACTGGATCCGCGACTGTTTGACCAGCCTGCGGCAGCGACTGCCGCCGAGACGATGCGTCGGTCCGCGCCTGCCTGCGGCTGCAATGACGGCAGGATGATGCGCGAGGAGACTGCGCCGCGTCTGGAACGCATGGAGGAGACCCCCTGCGCACCGGATGCAAGCGATCTGATGCCCGCACTCGCGATGGTCTATTCGCCGCAGCAAAGTTTTCGGAACATTTACTGTGAAGAAGACGCGCTGATGCGCGGCACGATCTTTGAAGAGCTCGACAAGCCCTTCTACGGTCCCGCCTGCATGGGAGGTGGCTGCAATGGTTAATATGAACGGCAGAAACACAAACGGCAGAAATATAAACGCCGACGGAAACAACCGCGGCTGCGGCTGCCGGAAGGACAATACGCGCGCCATGCTGCTGCGCCATGTGCAGATGCACGGCTTTGCCATGATTGAAGCCGGGCTGTATCTCGACGGGCATCCGGACTGCCGCCGCGCGCTGGAATACTTCCGCCGTCAGCGCGAGCTCTATATGAAATACGCCGCCGAATATGAGGCTGCATACGGTCCGCTGACCATCGCGTCGCAGACCGACTGCGATGCGTGGAAATGGGTGCAGGGACCGTGGCCCTGGGAAAGTGAGGCTAACTGATGTGGACCTATGATAAAAAGCTCGAATTTCCCGTCAAGATCAAAAATCCCGATCCCCGCGCTGCCAAAATCATCATCAGCCAGCTCGGCGGACCGGACGGCGAAATCGGCGCTGCCATGCGCTATCTGAACCAGCGCTATTCCATGCCCTATGACAAGGTCGTCGGCATCCTCACCGATGTCGGTAGAGAAGCCTCTGAAATGTTCCATTCAGAGGCTACGGCTTTTTTTGATGC